>ERZ777011.226-NODE-226-length-92221-cov-91.483096_pt1 | contig 92221 bp, 72 predicted proteins | sample MGYA00374964_ERZ777011 | MGnify/ENA primary metagenome ERZ777011 (study PRJEB29310, sample SAMD00008975) | mouse gut metagenome | study: EMG produced TPA metagenomics assembly of the Metagenome analysis of fecal microbiota from mouse which was promoted... | reverse complement strand
TAAACTGACGGGCTAATTCTTCGTATCCTTTGTTCTCGCTGAATAGTTACCATCTTTGTGCCATTTGTTAAATTGACTAATGAGAGCGTATAATTATTTATATCTATCATTTCAGTTATCTATAAATAAGCAGTGCATCCAATTCCTCGCTTGGAATGGATGCACTTAACACAAACAAAACAAACAAACAATAAAACGGCCTCTCAAGGGGTTTACCGTTTTATCGGGCATTTTGCATATAGTGGGAAACATTATATGCGCGAGGGCTAAAAGCCCGCTCGGGTACTTTACAGCAGCCTTTCTTTATACATCTCACCTGTATATAAACTTATTTATCAGTCTCTTTACGACTCCAATTCGGAATCATTCAGCCGTATATTCCACCCGTTTACTTTCATTCTCGGACAAATCTGCGGGATTCCCGTAGTTAACGACTTGACGAAGAACAGGAGAGTGTAAGAATCCTGCCGGTCAAGATATTGTATGTACGCTTTGGCACATACGATAAATTCATTTTTGTTGCTTTTCTGTTTCATATGCTTGTTTATCTTTATTTTATTACTCAAGGAGTATAACAAAAGTAGTTATCTTTTTTGTTGTTAATGCCTATGAAAACTCTCCGATTGCCATGTAATTTTTTGTAATTTTGTTCCGGATTGATAATAAGGTAGTCTGTTATGCTGCAAAAAACAAAAGGAATAGTTCTTCATACGTTAAAATATAATGATACGTCTATCATTGTAGATATGTATACGGAGTTGTCCGGCAGGGCTTCTTTTCTTGTGTCAGTACCCCGTTCGCGAAAGGCTGCTGTGAAATCTGTTCTGTTTCAGCCATTATCTTTTATCGAATTTGAAGCGGATTACAGACCGAATGCTACACTCTATCGGGTGAAGGAGGCGAAGTCTTTTTATCCTTTTTCGTCCATTCCTTATGACCCGTATAAGTCTTCGATGGCGCTTTTCTTGGCTGAATTTCTTTATCGGGCTGTCCGCGAAGAGGCGGAGAACCGTCCGTTGTTTGCCTATCTGCAACATTCTATCATTTGGCTGGACGAGTGCAGCGAGGGTTTTGCCAATTTTCATCTGGTTTTTCTGATGAGGCTTTCCCGCTTTTTGGGGCTTTATCCTAATCTCGACGATTATCATACCGGTGATTATTTCGACTTGCTGAATGCTTGTTTCACTTCGATTCGTCCTCAGTTGCATTCATCTTATATCAATCCCGAAGATGCCGGGCGGCTTCGGCAACTGATGCGTATGAATTATGAGACGATGCATCTCTTCGGCATGAGCCGTGCGGAACGTGCCCGCTGCCTGACGATTATAAATGATTATTATAGTCTGCACCTGCCGGACTTCCCGGCTTTGAAATCACTGGAGGTATTGAGGGAATTGTTTGATTAAGCATCGCTGAAATTGTATTAGATAATTTTAGTTTTACGTCTTGAATCCAGGTTCATTGGTCGTTTCCTCATCTTCGGAGGGGCTGGTGTCTCCTTTCCGGTAAGTTTGTGGGGTGACGTGGTATCTCTCCTTAAAACATTTGCTAAAATATTTGGGAACATTGAAACCTACCTGGTCTGATATTTCCGCAATATTCAGTTCCATGTTGTTCTTCAGTAAGAATGCTGCACGTTTCAAGCGGAGAGTCATAATGAAATCAGCAGGTGTCTGCCCTGTAATGGCTTTTAACTTGGAGAAAAGTTTTGTGCGGGAAATACTCATGTGCGTTGCCAGCATATCTACATTGAAATCTCCATTCTCCATTTCCTGTTCGATAATTTCCATCACTTTATCCATGAACTTCTTGTCCATTATGTTGTTGGTCAGAATTTGTACGTTTCCTTGTGGCTGTTTGCTGAACTTCTCTTGCATTATGATCCGGTTATTGACCAGATTGTTACAGCGGGACAGCAAGATATTGATGTTAAACGGTTTGGTAATATAATCATCCGCTCCCATTCTCAATCCTTCCAGGTTGTGCTCGATGGCGGTTTTGGCCGTCAGCAGAACTACAGGTATATGGCAGGTATCAAAATCGGTTTTAATGGCTTGGCAAAGTTCCGTACCGGACATCTCCGGCATAATGATATCGCTGAGCACGATGTTGGGATTTTCGGAACGTACTTTCTCCAGCCCTTCCTTGCCGTTGGAAGCGGTAATGACAATATAGAACTCTTCGAATATTTTGGTCAACATTTTTTTTAATGAGTCGTTGTCCTCCACAATAAGAATTTTATATTCTCCTTCCTTTAGTCGGGTGTCATTGTTTGAAACTGTTTGTTCCGACAACAGATATTGTTGGAACTCTGCACTTAACTCATTAACTTCATTAGATGTAAATGTATCTTTTGTGTCACAGATTTGTTCGGAGGTAAAGTGTTCTTTTCCGGTTTTCAGATGTATGCAGAAGGTAGTGCCTTCTCCCAATTCACTGGAAACTTCAATACTTCCATGATGTAGTTCGACTATGCCTTTAGAAAGCGAAAGGCCGATGCCGGTACCTACATAGAACAACGAATCCAACTGTTCCGTTTGATAAAAACGGGTAAAGATATTGCTGATGTCTTTGGCAGCTATTCCCGAGCCATTGTCCGTTACGTCAATGAGAACCTCCTGATTCCTTTTCCGGATGGATATGGAAATTATTCCTCCGGCTTTTGTGTGTTTAAAGGCATTGGAGATAAGATTGTTTATCACTTTTTGCATCTGCTTGGCATCGTACCATAAACTGATATTGTCACTACTCTTCTCGAAGTTGAAAGTAATCTGGCGTTGTACTGCATATTCCTGAAAAAGGAGATAATGTTCATATACAAAGTCCACAATATTATGCTCGCTGACCTTGATAGTCATGTAGCCTTGTTCCTGCTTGCGGAAGTCAAGTAGTTCGGTGATCAGCCCCCTCAACTGTAAACAGCTTTTGTATACCCCTAGTATTTTGTTGTAAACGTTGGGAGCAAAGGAACGCATCTGTAGTAACATTTCCATTTGTCCGATGATGAGTGTAAGAGGAGTACGGAATTCATGTGAAATGTTGGTGAAGAAACGTAATTTGGCTTGGTTGAGTTTTTCGATATCTTCGGCATGCTTTTTTTCATATTTCAGCGATTCTTGAAGTTGGATTCGGCGATGGTAGGTACGTATGAGGTAACATACAATACCCGCAATACATATAAAATATAGTAGGTATGCCCAAATCGTATGATAGAAAGGAGGTAAGATCTCTATTTGCAATCTGCTTGGTGGAACCAGGCTTTCATTGATATTTCTGGCCTTGACAACTAATGTATATTTACCGGGATTTAGGTTGGTGTATGTAATGACATTTTGTTCCAGACTGTTCCATGTATTAGAAAAACCTTCCAGGCGGTATATGATTTTATCTTTATTGAAAGGTATATAGTCGGTTGTGGTATATTCAATGCTGAATATATTTTGATTAGGTTTAAGAGTGATTTTGGGGGTATAAGTTATGTCTCTAGTCAATATGCTGTCTTTATCTCCTACATTGATGTCCTTTCCGTTCACGATAAGTCGGAATGGATAGATGCGGTAAGAACGAGGAGATTCTTCAAGTTCTTTCTCGAAGAAAGAAATAATTCCGGTGGTTCCTCCAATGAATATTTCTCCTTTTTTGTTTTTGTAAAGTGCATTTTCATTGATACAACTTAGCGGGAGTTCTTCATAATTCTTGAATCTTTTCTGCTGATAGTTTAATATGGAGAATCCTTTGTCGGTAGTTACAAGTAGTCTGTTTGGCGATAGCTCGCAGATATTGTAAATAATGTTACTTGCCAAGCCGTTTTTGCTCATATCGAAGTTCTCGAAGTCATCCGTTTCTCTGCGGTATAAATCCAATCCATTTTCATTAGTACAGAACCATAATCTGTTCTGACTGTCTTCATAGATGGAATTGATACTGTTGCTACTGATGCTGTGCTCATTGGCACTCTTATACTTGTATATTGACAGTTTTTGAGTGCCAAAGTCGTAAGCGCAGGCCCCATTGTTGTTATTGGCTATCCATAAAATACCTTTGTGGTCGAGGGTTAATCCGAAACTGGATATGGTATTGTTGAATGCCACTTCATCGTGGAATAACGGTTTACATGTTCCGGTTTCAGGATTGAACAAACCGATTCCGTTGTTGGTTGCTAATATTAATTGCCCTTGATAGGGTAAAATATCTTCAATAAGATTGGATGGAATAGATGTTTTATCCCCCTTCTTATATTTATAATTGGTGGAGCGGCCGGTTTTTAAATCTAATTTGTTAAGTCCTTCCAGATGAATGCCGAACCACATTACTTTTTGGATGGAGTCGTAGTAGATTGCTCTTACATTTCCTTGTCTATAATTGTTGGGAGTATTTTTATCAGTATACCATTGATAGGTTTGGGTGACCGGATCGTATTTATTAATTCCGCCCTTCTCTGTACCTATCCATAAATTCCCCTCGTCATCTTCGGTCATACGTTTAACGATAGGAGAGCTTAAACCTTCTTTTTCCTTGGAAGAAGTCTGGTATTCACGATAAATCTGTTTCTGTGGATTGAAATAGTTAATTCCTCCGGAATATGTCCCTATCCAAATGGTTCCTTGTAAGTCGCAATGTAATCCCCAGATGGAAGAGTTACTTAGACTTTTGCTGTTTTCTTTTTTCACATAACGGGTGAACTTTCTGGTTTGCTTGTCATACTTGTTAAGTCCGTTGAAAGTTCCTATCCATATATTTCCTTGCTTGTCTTCGCAACACCTGTGTGTATAGTTGGAACTGATGGTGGAAGGATCATCTGCTTCATATAAGAAATTATTAATCTGTTTGCCTTGTATGCAGTATACTCCGTGGCCTGATTTGGCAGTTATCCAATAGCAACCGGAAGAATCTCTGATGATATCGGAAATGTTTCCTTCTTTGATAGGCTGGGTCAGTTCCTTTTGTGCGTTGAGTATATAGAGTCCTTTGTTGGTTCCTATGAGAACAGAGTCGTTGTATACGTATAATCTTTGGATAATGCTATTATTTTGAGGCATCTTATAGAACAAATCGAATTTTGTTCCATCGTACTTGAATATCTGGTTTGAAGTGGCAGCGTATAGATATTCAGAAAAGAATTCTGCCCGTGTGCTTTTCTTTATGATAGGAGTAAATTGCCCTTTTTCTATGTCATAAGCGGAAATACCCCTGTTGGTCATGATATAAACGTGGCCGTTTTGGTCTCCTGTGATGTGATAAATATCATTGTATAGAATACTATTTGAGTTGTTTTTCTCTTTTTGATAGATTTTGAAATCTTTTCCATTGTATAAGCTGACTCCATTTCGTGTGCCGAACCACATAAATCCACGTTCATCCTGATAAATGGAAATAATGGAATTGTGTGATAGACCATTGTCGGTAGTCAAATGCCGGAAAGATATGCTTTGTGTACTACATGTAAGTATGTGTACACATAAGAAGTAGCAGATTAAAAAGATTCTGTTTCTCATAATCTTTAGGTATAGTAATCATTATTTAAGATTTGCAAATATAGTTTTTTTGTCGTGAGGAGGAAAACGTGATGTTGTGTTGTTAGGTGTATTATTGTTCAATTTATGTATTATTTTGTCCATTTTGCCCCATTGGGCTCGTTTTGTATGTTTGGGATTCCTTTCATGGATATATATAACCCCTCCAATGTTATTTCATTTTTTATTTTTGTTTGGTAAAGTTGATAAATTAATGAAATATTGATTGTTTATGAAAAATAATATTTTAACTCGTACGTGTATTGGTCTTTTCCTCTTTTCTGTGTTTGCTTGTGTGGGAGCTGAAAGACAGAAAGATTTCCTTTCGACGAATATAGAGTATGCCGCTGTCCAATATGGTTTACAAATAGATGCTCTTGAAAAGAATGATAAAATCTTAATACCTCGTACAGTGAACGCTAAAGGAGATATGGTGTATGCACGTCGTGGTTGGGATTGGACTCTCGGCTTCTTCCCGGGAAGCCTTTGGTATTTGTATAATCTTACCGATAATGAATACTGGAAGCAGAAAGCAGAGAAATGTACCGAATATTTATATAAGGAACAATATAATACTTCACATCATGATATCGGTTTTATCATAGGTTGCAGCTTCCTCAACGGCTTGCGTATGGGAGGTAAAGAGGAATATAAGCCGGTCGTAGTACAGGCGGCCAAATCCTTGTCTACCCGTTTTCGTCCGAATGCGGAGATCATTCAGTCTTGGAATACCGACAAAGGACGTCCGTTAAAGATGGGATGGAAATGTCCGGTGATTATTGATAATCTGATGAATTTGGAACTTCTGTTTGAAGCCACCCGGTTGTCCGGTGACTCTACCTATTATAATATAGCTGTTTCACATGCCGATAAGACCTTGAAGAACCATTTCCGGAAGGATGGAAGTTCGTATCATGTGGTAGACTATGATCCGGAAACGGGAGAAGTGCTTAAGCGTTGCACGGCACAAGGATATTCCGATGAATCGGCATGGGCACGAGGACAGGCTTGGGCTATTTATGGTTATACAATGTGTTATAGGTACACACACTGTCAGGCATATCTGAATCTGGCGAAGAAGGTGTATGAGTTTATATTTACCAACTCAAATCTTCCCGAAGATTTGATACCTTACTGGGATTTTGATGCTCTGAATATTCCAAAGGAACTGAGGGATGTGTCGGCTGCTACTATTACGGCTTCCGCACTGTATGAGCTAAGTGCCTTCTCAAATAATAAGGAATATAAAGAAACAGCAGATAAGATAATGAAAACGCTGTCTTCTCCGGCTTATCGTGCTGAAATTGGTGAGAATCATTATTTTCTGCTGATGCATTCAGTGGGTAGTTTCCCGGACTGCACTGAGATAGACGTTCCTCTTAGTTATGCCGACTATTATTATCTGGAGGCTTTGAGACGTAAAAGAGATTTGGAAAAAGGGTGAATATATCTAATTGTGAAAACATGTTTTAAATCTTTTTTTCTGTTGTAATAGAGTTGTGCTTTCTCTGTGCAAAGCGCTATAAACCGGGGGACTATGGATTTGCAACGAAATAACTACAACTCTGCGTACTTGATGATGGGAGGAGACTTGCTGTAATATGGGGTATTATTGTTTGGTTATGGGGCGTTTTTGTACATAAATACCTTATTGTTGATTGTGTATAATATGCTACCTTCTTGTGAATAATAGATGGCTCTTAATGTCTAAAATCTATTTAATTTTGTGAATTATTGATAGAACCTTTTTAATAATATATTTTATAATTCTTAAATTTAAAAGAGATGGAAAACTTCTTCTTTCCAATGAAGATACCTCAGAGACAGGTATGGCTATTGGCGACGTTTTTGTCATTTGGGCAAATGGCTTTCCCTATAGGAAATAGTGTGTCGGGAGAGGCCTCTGTTGCAAGTTCTATTGTGCAACAGAACCGCAGAATGATTACCGGAACAGTGACTGATAGTCACGGTCCGGTAATTGGTGCCAGTGTAATTGTAAAGGGAACTACCAGTGGGGTTATTACTGATGTGGATGGTAACTTTAAACTGGAAGTTCCGATAGGTGCTACTATCGTTATATCTTATGTGGGATATAAGGATAAAGAAATAAAGTATACCGGAGAATCCACCTTAAAAATCGAACTGAATGAAAATGTTCAAGAGTTACAGGAAGTACAGGTGGTGGCTTATGGTGCTACCAAGAAAGTGACGGTAACAGGAGCAATGTCGTCTATTACAACAAAAGACGTATTGAAAAGTCCGGTATCAAGTATTGGTAATGCATTGGCAGGTAAAATGCCAGGTTTGTCTGCCATCCAGACTTCCGGTCAGCCGGGTAGTGACGATCCCACAGTATATGTGCGTGGTGTGGGATCATTGAACGAATCCATGTCTCAGCCTTTGTTTTTGGTGGATGGAGTAGAACGCAGTTTCTTCCAACTCGATCCTAATGAAGTGGAAGATATTACGGTATTGAAAGATGCTTCTGCAACGGCTGTGTTCGGGGTACGTGGTGCTAATGGCGTTATTTTGGTGACAACCAAACGCGGGCAGGAAGGGAAAGCGAAAGTTAGCTTCTCTACTTCATTTGCCTTACAGACACCTACTCGATTACCTGATTTTGCTAATAGCTATGAATATGCCACGGCATATAATAACGCCCAGCTTCACGATGGATACACCGAAGCCCAACTGGCGTTCAAACCGGAAGCTATTGAAGGGTTTCGCACTCACAGCAATCCGTTGGCTTATCCGGATACGGACTGGATGGACTATTTGGTACGTAATACGGCTCTACAAACGCAACATAACTTGACTATTTCGGGCGGTTCGCAGAGAGTGCGCTATTTCGCGTCACTCGGTGTATTTACTCAGGACGGGCTCTTTAACTGTTATCAAAAAGATTATGATGACAATTACAGCTACAATCGCTACAATTATCGTTTGAATTTGGATGTGGATTTGACAAAGACTACACAGCTTCGTGTGAATGTGGGTGGACGTGTCAATGACAAACACACTCCAGGTGTGGATGGAGAATCGGGTCTGTCCAGTATTGAGACTATTTTCCGTGGTATTTATTGGGCTGTTCCATTTTCCGGTTCAGGTATCGTGGACGGAAAATGGGTGTGGGCGGATGCGTGTAATATTTCTAGTTCTTTCGGTGATATGCGTGATGCCATGTACACTTATTACGGACGAGGTTATGATGTGACTTATGGTAATACGCTGAATTTCGACTTCTTGTTAGAACAGAAGTTGAACTTTATAACCAAAGGCTTGAAAGCTCATGTGAAAGGTGCTTATAATAGTTCTGTTTCTCTTACTAAAAAAAGACGTGGTAAAACTCCTCATTACGAGCCGTTGATACAATCCGACGGATCGGTACTGCTTCGCCGTGTGGATGAAGAAAATATATTAGGCTATGAAGAAGCTATCGGCCGTGGTAAGGACTGGTATGTGGAAGCTGCCCTGAACTATAAACGTGACTTTGGCAAACACCACGTTTCGGGACTTGTAATGTATAATCAATCTATCACTTATTACCCTAGCGGCCCTTCGGCGTTTTTGTCAATTCCGAGAAGTTATATCGGTTTGGTGGGACGTGCTACTTACGACTATAACACCCGTTATATGTTCGATGTGAATATGGGATACAACGGATCGGAGAACTTTGCTCCGGGCAAACGTTTCGGTTTGTTTCCCGCGTTCTCTGTGGGTTGGGTGATATCAGAAGAGAATTTCATGAAGCCGGTAAAAACTTTTATGGACTACTTGAAAATGCGTGTATCTTATGGTATCGTAGGTAATGATCGTGTGAGTGATAAGTCCCGTTTCCTCTATCTGCCGGACGTATACAATGCTTCTAATGGTGGTTTCTACTTCGGTAGTGGCAGTTCTATTACTACAGGTGCCAACGAGGCAAAGAAGGGAAATCCCAATGTGACTTGGGAAACGGCTGCTAAACAGAATTATGGTGTTGACGCTTATTTCTTTAATAGCAAATTGAAGGTGAACTTTGACTACTTCATCGAACACCGCCGTGATATCCTGACTTCCCGTGGAACTGACCCCGGTTATTTGGCTGTGACGCTTCCTACCGCTAACATCGGTAAGGTAGACAATAAGGGATATGAAATCAATGTGAATTGGAGAGATAAAATTAACAAATTGAGATATAATATCGGATTTAATATTTCGCGTACCAAAAACAAGATTATTTATATGGACGAGGTGACTTATCCGTATGCTTATATGCAACGTACCGGTAAATCTGTCGGTCAGCATTTTGGTCGTAAGTTTGCCGGGTATTTCTCCGAGGAGGATGTGGAACGATATGCCACCGAAGGACATGGAGGTATTCCTGATCATGGCATTACTCCCAAGCCTGGCGATGTGATGTATATGGACTTGAACGGTGATAAAAAGATAGACCAGAATGATATTACCGCTATCGGTAATACTAACTATCCGCAGTTGTCATATGGTATCAACTATGGTATTTCTTACAAAGGATTTGACATCAGCATGACTTGGGCGGGGGCTGCCAAGACTTCACGTATGTTGGACGACGTTTTCCGTTATCCTTTTGGGCAGACTAACCAACGTTCACTGATGAAATATTTTGTTACCGATACTTGGACACAAAAGGGGAGTGCGGCTAAATATCCCGCTATCTCGTTTGTGAACAGAAGTAACAATTACTATGACTCTGATTTATGGTTGCGTGATGCTTCTTACTTACGTCTGAAGAATGTGGAAGTAGGTTACAGTTTCTCCAAGAAAATTTTGAATAAGATGCATTTAGGCAGTTTGCGTGTATATGCTACCGGTTATAACCTGCTTACATTTGATAAATTGGACGTGATAGACCCGGAGTCGAAATCTGCTGCAAGAGCTAATTATCCATTGGTGATGGTTATCAACTTTGGTTTGAAAGTAGGTTTTTAATTAAAAAATAGAATGATATGAAATCACTTACAAGATATTTTCAAGGATTGATGTTGGGGACTTTACTGATTACCACAATATCATGCGAGGACTTTGCGCTGGGTGAAAAATTCCTTCAGAAACCTCCTAGTTCGGATGTTACCATTGATACCATCTTTTCTACAGCGGTATATGCGCGTCGGGTGCTGTGGAATAGTTATGGTAATTTGCCATACGCATTTTGGGCAAGTAACAGTTATGGTTTTTCTACCAATATGTGGTTTGGAATTCAGGAAGATTTGACGGATTTGTGTAATTCAGCTTTGACCTGGGATGGTCCTAATAAAGTTTATTACAGTGGTGCTTACAATGCCGGTTCGGAAGAGGCGTCCGATGGAGACGGAGCTACCAAATACGGCTTTACCCGGCGTAATAGCTGGAAAAGTATCCGCATGGCTTGGGTGTTTATAGAGAATGTAGACCGTGTGCCTGATATGGATGAAGCTGAGAAGTTGCGTTTGAAAGCGGAGGCTAAAATTGTGATTGCTACTCAATATGCCGAGATGCTTCGTCACTTTGGTGGTCTGCCTATTGTAGACCGAGCTATTTCCGCAGAAGATGGTTTGGGATTTCCTGCCCGTGCCACTTTGCAGGAGACCGTAAATTTTATCGTGAGATTGCTGGATGAGGCTATTGATTGTAAAGAGCTTCCCTGGAATGTTACTGAAGAAGAATCTGACAACTGGAGTGGCCGCCTGACCCGTGCTTCTGCTATGGGATTGAAAGTGCGTGTACTTTTGTTTGCTGCAAGTCCCTTGTTTAATAATGAGATGCCTTATTATGAGGGCGAAGCTTCCGAAAAATTGATGACTTGGTTTGGGGGATATGACCCAAAACGTTGGGAAGATGCCGCAAAAGCAGGCGAAGACTTTTTTAAGGCATTGAATAAGGAAGGTTTCTACGATTTGGTGAAAGGGGGAGAACCGCGTATGGCATTCCGTGACGCTTACTATACACGAGGTACGACAGAATCATTGATTTCGGTACGCCGCCATTATAAGACCAACAATATCGGGGGGATCATGCAAAGTGCACGTTGGGGTGCTTGGGGAGTTACCAAGGAGTACTTCGATATGTTCCCTATGGCAGATGGAAGCGATTTTGACTGGAATAATCAAGAACATGCTAAAAATCCGTTTGTTAATCGTGACCCTCGTTTGTGTGAAACTATTCTGTTGGATGGTGACAAGTTCGGTAGCGGTGTGGCTGCTATATATCGGCAATATTCAAAAGATAAGACAAATTATCCGAAAGGTGAACATTATAATAATAAAAGTGTCAACCTGGATGATAAAGGGCTAACTACTAACGGTCTGACAGCACGTAAGTTTTTACTCGACCGTCAAGGGGAATGGAGTGGTCGTGTCATTCAGTGGCCGTTGTTGCGTTTGGCTGAGGTCTATTTGTCATATGCTGAGGCGTTGAATGAATGTAATCGTACCGGTGAGGCTTATTCTTATATCAATGCGGTGAGAAATCGTGTAGGTCTGGGTGATTTGAAGGCAGGTTTGAACAAGGACGAATTCCGTGAAGCAGTACTTCGTGAACGTGCCTGTGAATTTGGCTTTGAGGAAGTTCGTTTCTATGATCTTATTCGCTGGAAACGTGAGACGGACTTTACTAAACATCTGCATGGTCTTTATTTCTATAAGCATAAGAAAACAGGAGAATATCTGTTTGAGTTCCCGCAACTGAAAGAAAGAGCTTGGCAGAAGGCCGGTGGCTTCTCTCCGAAGTGGTATTTGAGTGCATTCCCTCCCAAAGAGGTGAATAAAGGGTACGGATTGGTTCAAAATCCTGGTTGGGAATAACATAATATATTATTGAATAAAGTAATCATACTATCCTTATGGAAAAAAGTATAAAGCTAATCATTACAGGGCTGCTGTGTTCTTCCATTGCGGCAGCTCAGGTAGCAGACAGCATACAGCATTACGGACGGGGTATCTCGTTCAGCAAGAAGGAAGCGACTACCGCCGGTGGCATGGCTACGGCTGATGAATTGGGTCACCGTACCAGTACGGTAGCCTCCAACGCTTTGTTTGGACTGATTCCCGGTCTTCAGGTTTTGCAGAATGGAGGGAATGAATGGGAAAACGGTGCTACACTTTATGTACGCGGTGTAGGTACTACTAGTAGTAAGAGTCCGTTGATATTGATTGATGGTTATGAACGTAGCATCGATAATCTTGCTGTGCAAGACATCGAGTCTGTCAGTGTACTGAAAGATGCCGCTTCACTGGCGCTTTATGGTATGCGTGGCGCTAACGGTGTGATTCTTATCACTACCAAACGTGGTCATGTGGGGAAACCGGTCATTACCTTCGACTATGAGTTTAAGATGGGTATACCACACCGTTTACCGGAATTTGTGGATGGTTATACTTATGCTCAGGCCATGAATGAAGGCTTGAAAAATGATGGTACCACGACACCTCGTTACAGCCAGCGTGAGTTGGATGCTTTCCGTGACCAAACTTATCCGGAGTTCTATCCTAATGTGGATTGGATGGACGAAGCGCTTCGAGACCATAGTTTCGGTAACAATGTGAATTTTTCCCTCCGTGGAGGTGGTGATGTTGTACAGTATTTTACTCAGCTGAATTACCTGAACGACAAAGGTATTTTGCAACCAACCGAGGAGAATGAAGGGTATTCTACGCAGTTTAAGTACTCTAAACTGAACTTTATGACCAATCTCGACATTAAGTTGGGAAATACCACTAAATTGCAACTTAATATGCGTGGTAACTTTGCGGAGGATAATCGTCCCTATACCACTACCGCTGACATATTCGATATGTTGTATAAAGTTCCGTCGGGTGCTATGCCTGTCAAGACTTCCAGTGGTCGATGGGGAGCAACTTCTATTTATGGCAGCAACCCGATAGCTATGATTTCTGATACGGGTTATGAACGTGGGCAGACTCGTAACCTTTATGCAGACATAAACTTTGCACAGGACTTGAGTTTCATTACTAAAGGTTTGTCTGCTACTGCTCGTCTAGGTTTTGACAACGAGGCGCGATATTGGGAACGCAACCAGCATAAATATGCAACCGAACAAGCTACTATGGGTTGGGACGGTGAAGAAAATTCTTATAAGAAGTTGACTGAAGAGACTGCTTTAGACTTTAGTAGCAGTATCAAGGATGTGGTTCGCCGTCTGACTATCAACGCACAGGTGAATTATGATCGTATCTGGAAGGCTGATCATAAGTTGAACGCTACTGTGTTTTATAGTATGGACAAGCTGATGAAGCGTGGGCAGAATGCAGGCAGAGCCTTTATGGATATTGCGGGGCAAATTCATTATACTTATAAGAATCGTTACTTGCTTGATTTCTCTTTGGCAGGTTCTGCGTCCAGTATTCTCGAACCGGATGATCGATGGGGGATTTTTCCTTCGGTAGGTGCAGGTTGGATTCTTTCAGAAGAGAATGCTTTTAAAGCTGACTGGCTGAATATGTTGAAACTTCGTGCTTCGTATGGTATTGCAGGGCGTGCTGACTATGGTGTACAACTTTTCCGTGGTTCATATAGTGGTGGTGGAAGTTATTATTTTGGTGAAACACCGGCTTCCATCAGCGGTATGAAAGAGGCTCGTCTTGCTGTAGATGGGTTAACTTATGAAAAATCACATAAGTTGAATGCGGGTATTGATTTTATGGCATGGAATCGTCTTTCTTTATCAATAGATGGTTATTATGATCATCGTACAGATATTTTGGTAGATGGAGATGGCGCTCTTTCCTCTGTATTAGGTATTGCAGCTCCTGATATAAACAGTGGTATTGTGAATAGCTACGGTGTGGAAGTTGCAGCTAATTGGAATGATAAAATAGGAAATGTTACTTATCGGTTAGGCGGGCAATTCAGTTTCAATCGTAATAAGATTAAGGAGATGAATGAGGTGTATCGTCCGTATGATTATTTGAAACGTACCGGACATTCTGTAAGCCAATATTTTGGTTATGAAGTGGAAGGGATTTATCAGAGTTGGGATGATATTGAAAATCGTGAAGTGAAACAGATACTGGATGAAGTACGTCCCGGTGACTTGAAATTCAAGGATCAGAATGGTGATAAAGTAATTGATGAATATGATCAGGTAGCATTAGGATATAATAAAGTCTGTCCTGAGATTTATTACGGTTTCAGTCTTGGAGCCGAATACAAAGGATTAGGATTTACTGCTTTATTCCAAGGGGTTGCCAATTATAGTCAGATGCTTGATACACGCAGTATCTATCGTCCTCTGGTAAACAATAATACTGTTTCTCAATATTATTATGATAATCGTTGGACGGAAAGTAATCTTGATGGCAAGTATCCGCGTCTCACTTATAATGGTTCCAAGAACAACTATAATACGAATTCTTTGTGGGTGACTGATGCCTCATACCTGAAGTTGCGTACATTGGAAGTGTATTATGATTTACCACAAAAGTGGGTAAATAAGTTACCCGGTGTGAACCATATGAGACTGTTTGCCCGTGGGCATGATTTGTTCAGCATTGATAAAATGGATGGTGTGATAGATCCTGAAATGACAGGTACCGGTCATCCGTTGATGACTCAATATACATTTGGCGTTAATTTACGTTTCTAATAATTTAAGCGAAATGAAACTTATGAAATTGAAACATATAGCATTACTTATGTCGGTCTGCATATTGAGCGGATGTGACTTCATGGACTGCGATGAGTCAAACGACTATCAAAAGGAAAACATCTTTACGAGCTTTGAACGCTCCAAGAAGATGGTGACTAATATTTACAGTTATTTACCTCAAGATTTTTGTAATACAGAAGGCGCTATGCTGGATGCGGCAACAGACGATGCCGTACATGTATACAAGTCTTCAGCTATCCATTATTTTGTAAACGGCACTTGGTCAGCAAATCGATTGGTAGATGATGTCTGGAGTGAATACTATACAGCCATTCGTGCTGCCAACCTTTATCTGAAGGAGGCTGAAGGACAGACTTTTGAGGACTGGGAAAATGCAGAGAAGTATAAGGATATGATGAAGGAATTTAATAACTTTCCTTATGAAGTACGTTTTCTTCGTGCGTTTTATTATTTTGAATTAATTAAGCGTTATCATGATGTGCCGTTGGTTACTACAGTGCTCACTCAGGACGAGGTGAACAGCTTGGAACGTGAAAGTTGTGATTTAGTAGCGGACTTCATTATAAAAGAGCTAACAGAAATTACAGCTGAAGGTAAATTGCCTATTACTTATACGGAAGGTTTTGCTAGTAAAGATATTGGTCGTATTACTCGGGGGGCAGCCTTGGCATTGAAGTCCAGAGTTACGCTTTATATGGCAAGTCCTCTCTATTCGGAAGATAATGCCAGAAAATGGAAAAAAGCTGCATCCGCTGCTTATGAGATCATTGGTAATGTTTCTGAGTTGGGGTATGAGCTGGTGGATGATCTTACAGCTCAGTTTCGTAAAGTGAACAACACATGTGCCGAAGTGATTTTAGCCCGTGGTGTAGGTGAAACGGGAGATTTTGAGAAAGCCAACTTCCCCATGGGAGTAGAGGGTGGAAAAACTTCTACTTGTCCCACACAGAATTTGGTGGATGCTTTTGAGATGAAAGACGGTTCCAAATTTGACTGGAACGATCCTACTATGGCAGCCAATCCTTACAGTAACCGTGACCCACGTCTGGCAAGAACTGTGGCTTACAATAATATGAATTGGTGTGGTGCTCCTCTTCAGATATGGGAAGGCGGTGCTAATGGGCTTCCTTTGACTAACGCTACTACTACAGGGTATTATCTGTACAAATATCTTAATCCCAATATCAGCTTTGTGTCAGGTTCCACGACTACTAAAGCGCAACATAACTGGGTCTTGTTTCGTTATGCTGAAATTTTGCTGAATTATGCGGAAGCAATGATAAATGCTTTTGGAAATCCTGATTATGCGGATACGGATTATCCTATGACTGCCCGCGAAGCAGTGAATAAAGTGCGTGCGCGTGGTAAGGTAGAAATGCCTCCTTATCCTGCAGGTATGGGAAAAGCTGATTTCATAGAACGTCTGAAGAACGAACGACGGGTGGAATTAGCTTTTGAAGGACATCGTTTTTGGGATGTGCGTCGTTGGAAAGATTTGGATAAGACTGCTGATATTTATGGCGTGAAAGTTATTAAGGACGAAGCTGGAAAGTTTGAATATTCCAAGTTCCTGATGGAAACCAGAAACATGACGGACAACTTGTATTTCTATCCGATTTCTAATACGGAGAAATACAAAAATCCTAATTTGGGGCAGAATCCGGGTTGGTAATGGTTTTTGTATATAACACAGTCCTATGTTGCTTTTATAGGGCATAGGAGCTGTGTTATTAGTTTATAGCTCGTTGAGTTCGCTTTAGTCAGAAGAAGTAATGTATAAATAGTCTTTGTTTAAATTAAAATAGAAATGAAACGAATTTTGCACAAACTTATTTGGGGACTTCCTACAACTCTTTTTGCAGGAACGTGTACACAGCTTCTTGGGCAGGAGCAACGACCGAACCTAGTCTATATTTTCCCGGATCAATATCGGTTGAACGCATTGAGTTTATGGAGCGATCCGGCATATCGCAATGTTCTGAATACGGTAGGTGATCCGGTTCATACTCCTAATTTGGACAGGTTGGCCAAACAGAGTGTTGTTTTTAATCGGGCGTGCAGTACTTGCCCGTTGAGCAGTCCTCATCGTGCCATGCTGATGACGGGTGCATTTCCGGAGAAGAATGGGGTGCCGGGTAACTGCCACGTGAATAATCAGAATGGTATTCCCGATAGTTTGGTTTGTTTCACAGATGTACTTGCGACAGCCGGTTATGAAACGGCTTATGTAGGAAAAACGCATTGGCATCGTACAGAAGCTTTGTTTGATAAGGAAAATAACTACGTGGGTACAAATAAAGCGCCCGGTGGGCATTGTGTATACCCATACGATACCTATATTCCCGAAGGAAGAGGGCGCAAGAGTAATAAATATTGGTTTCAGCAGTTGAAAGATAGTCATTTTAACGCTACAGCCTATTCCAATCGTCCGGAACTGGTGGGTGGACAGAAGGATGGTGAACCATTTCGTTATCATCGATTTACTCCGGAAGTGGAAGCAGATGTAGTAATAAGCTATCTGCGGAATAAACAAGAGGAACGGGACCCATCTAAACCTTTCAGTTTGTTTTGGAGTATGAATCCGCCTCACACACCTTATCATAGGCTTACAGATTGTAGGGAAGAGGTGTTTAACCAATATTACAAGGATTTGAAACCGAAAGAAGTCTTGCTTCGTCCCAATGTGAAGTTTGGAGAGGGTACACAGGTGAAAAATCTGGAACAACTGACATTTCAAGCCAAAATTTATTTCTCTTTAGTGAAGAGTGTGGACGACGAAATAGGTCGTGTATTGGAGGTTTTGGATGAAGAAGGTTTGACAGAGAACACCATTTTGATATTTACCGCCGATCATGGAGAAATGATGGGTAGTCACGGACGTATGGCGAAGAGTGTGATTTACAATGAATCGTTCTCTATTCCATTCTTTATACGTTATCCTGGTAGGCTGAAACCGGGAGTGGACGATCTGATGTTAGGTGCTACAGACATTATGCCGACTTTGTTGGGTATGATGAATCTTGGAGACAAACTACCCGAGACAGTGAAGGGAAAAGATTATTCGCAAGGCATTCTTACTGGTAAATATAAGAATGTAAAGAAGCCTGTTTCTCAATTCTTTTATCAGCAGAAAGAAAAAGGTGTTCGTACCGACCGTTATTCGTATTTGGTGACAAAAGATGGAAATTATCAGCTTTTTGATAATTTGAAAGATCCCTACCAAATGCATGCCTTGAAGATGGAAGAGATTTCGGTAAAACAAGCTAAGCTATTGAAAAAGGAACTTGGCAACTGGTTGAAGGTGTCGGAGGACAGTTGGGGTAAGGAACAAAAATTCCCTGATAGGATAACTTATTAAAATGATATTATACAGAACTAATATTGCAGGCTTTTGTATTCTTAAACCTTTCAGACTGTCTCGATAAATTGTCATTAACCTGCTTTGAATTATTACTTAACAAAATACTAATGAAAATGAATTTAAAGAAATTATGTACGCTGGGAACTCTTTTAGCGTTTTTTTCCGGTATATATGCTCAATCTTTTATCTGGATTAGCAGTACAGATAATAATGTTTGGAAAGAAACTAAAACCAAATTACAGGCAGATAGTCAAAATATTCCTTTATTGTCAGTAGATGGTACTGAAAATATACAGATATTCAAGAAGTGGGGAACTTGTTTTAATGAATTAGGTTGGGATGCTCTCAATATGTTGCCTCCTAAAGAACAGGACGCTGTTTTAAACAACCTGTTTTCTCCTGATGGAGATTTGCGCTTTTCCATGGGACGTATTCCTATGAATGCTAATGACTATGCCCGTAACTGGTACAGTTGTGATGAGGTGCCTGGTGATTTCCAATTGAAATATTTCAATATTAACCGTGATAAAACAACATTGATACCCTATATAAAGAGAGTTCAACGTATTAACCCCGATATGACTTTTTGGGCTTCTCCCTGGTCACCTCCTTCTTGGATGAAAGTCAATAATTACTATTCTGTGAGGAGCAATGCCGAGGTGAACCAATTGCCGGCTAAGCATGAAATAGCTCTTTATGAAGGTACTGATAATGTAGATAAGACATTTTATCCCAAGCAAGTAGCTGTCAACGACTATTTTATTCAAGATACTCGCTATTTGCAAGCCTATGCCAATTACTTCTGTAAATTCGTATCTGCTTATCAGGAAGAAGGAGTTGCTATTTCTCGTGTAATGTTTCAGAATGAGCCGTGGGCTTATTCCATCTATCCGGCTTGTGCATGGACTCCAGAGGGTATTATTCGTTTCAATGTGGAATATTTTGCGCCGACAATAAAGAAACAGCATCCTGGTGTTCAAGTTTATTTGGGTACGCTCAATACAAACCGTATTGAACTGGTAGAAAAAGTCCTTTCTGATCCCCGCATGAAAGATGCCGTCGAAGGTGTCGGTTTCCAATGGTGGGGTGGACAAATTCTCCCTGAAATCCGTAAAAAGTATCCTGATTATAAATATATGCAGACTGAAAGTGAATGTGGTTCCGGTACATTCGATTGGAAAGCTGCCGAACATACTTTCAACCTAATCAGTCATTATTTAGGAAATGGCTGTGAGGAATATACTTTCTGGAATGCTATCTTGTGTGATGCAGGGACAAGTGGCTGGGGCTGGAAACAGAATGCATTGATTCGTGTAGACTCAAAGACTGCTTCTGTTACTTATACTCCAGAGTATTATGCAGTAAAACATTTCAGCAACAAGGTGGTTTCGGGAACTAAAGTATTACAATATAAAGCAAAAGGTGAAGATAAACTGCCTGTTGTTATATTCCTTACACCGGAGAAAAGATATTTGGTTGTAGCTGCCAATTTTAATGACGAGCCGAAGAATTTAACAGTGAAGTTAGGTGATAAGTTTTTAGATGTAACTTTAAAAGCACACTCCTTCAATACATTTAGTATGAAATAATATTTGAACTTCCGTTTCCCCATATCAGAACAGTTGTTCTCTCGCGTAAGGAAACGATAGTTTTTCTACTGCGAAATGATGTTTTATGTATTGGCTTTTCGGTTTGGAAGTATAGGGAGAATCAACTGTTTCAGACTATAAAAAAACTGTTGCAGCTATGTTGCTGATAAAAGAATCTGTAACATAGCTGCAATAGGTATCTGCAACGCTATAACTGGCTGATTATAAATGTATAAAAACGGAAATGTCGCAGATGGCAGATAAAAAACTTTGTGTAGAGAATGAGGATTATCCCAAAAGTTCCTTCACTTTTGCGGAAATAGCACGTCCTTCTGCAAGTCCTGCCAATTTCTTAGAGGCAACTCCCATCACTTTACCCATGTCCTTACCGCTGGTAGCACCTACCTCGGCGATGATTTCCTTCAATGCAGCTTCCAACTCTTCGGCGGACATCTGTTTCGGAAGGTATTTTTCCATAACGGCTACCTGGCCTAATTCTACGTCAGCCAAGTCCTGGCGTCCCTGTCCGATATAGATTTCAGCAGCATCTTTTCCTTGTTTCACCAATTTCTGGATAATCTTGAGGGCTGCGTCATTTGTCAGTGTATCGTTAGCTCCCGGAGCGGTCTTGGCTTCCAGGAAAAACTTCTTTATATTTCTCAAAGTTTCCAAGGCAACCTTGTCTTTTGCCTTCATTGCGTTTTTAATGTCTTCGCTGACTTGATCGAATAAATCCATATCTTTAGATATTATGATGTTTATATATGATGAACTATCAGTTGTCTGTTATCAGTTATCAGAAGGTGATGACACCGTTATTGTCTGTAGCCTCTTCCGTAGCTGTTTCCTCTTCGAGGGCAGCTTTTGTGCGGATTTTGGTCAGAGTCGTTTTGTCACGCATATACGTTGGAGAGTCTTCTACCATAGCGATGATATCGTCGTTGTCCAGGTCTTCCGTATTGAAGAGATAGATGTGGCGGCGTTTGCGGAGACTCTTGCTTCCGATGTTGCTGGCGCTTTCACCGTATGCCTTACGGATACGTTCCTTGTTCTTTTCTTTTTCCTCTTCCAGTTGGAGTTGGCGTTCTTCTTCTTCCTGGCTGCGCACGGCGTGCAGGCTGTCCATTCCGGGGACGTCTTCTACACCGAATCCGGTTGCCAGTACGGTAATTTTCACCTTTGTATCCAGCGAGTTGTCAATAGCAACTCCCCAAATAACTTCTACACCTTCGCGGAATTTGCTCATGAACTCATGTATCTCGTTCATCTCCTCCATCATCAGTTCAGACGACGGGCAGAAAGAGATGTTCAGCATCACCTTCTTGGCGTTGAAAATATCGTTGTTGTTGAGCAACGGAGAGTGCAGGGCGTCATCGATGGCTTTCGTCACACGGTTTTCTCCTTCACCGAATCCAGTACTCATGATGGCTACTCCGCCATCTTTCAGGATGGTTTTCACATCGGCAAAGTCAAGGTTGACCGTACCGCGTATGGTGATAATCTCGGCAATGCTCTTGGCGGCGATGGAAAGCGTGTCGTCGGCTTTACCGAAGGCATTCATGAAGGTAAGGTCGGTGTATATCTCACGCAGGCGTTCGTTGTTGATGACCAACAGGGCGTCTACGTGCTGGGCGATGCGCTCCACACCGTCCAATGCTTGGATGATTTTCTTTTCTCCTTCGAAGATAAAAGGGATGGTGACGATGCCGACAGTCAGGATATCCATCTCTTTCGCGATGCGGGCAATGACAGGAGCAGCTCCGGTTCCTGTTCCACCCCCCATTCCGGCAGTGATGAACACCATCTTGGTGCCATCGTTCAGTTGGTTTCTGATATCTTCTATACTCTCTTCGGCGGCGTCGCGTGCCCGTTCGGGACGGTTGCCGGCTCCAAGCCCTTGACGGCCCAGTTGCAGTTTCACCGGGACGGGTGATTCGGCTAATGCCTGGTTGTCCGTGTTGCAAAGAACGAACGTTACATCATGGATACCTTCCCGGTACATGTGGTTTACGGCGTTACCGCCGCCACCGCCTACACCAATCACTTTGATGATTTTCGGTGAATCTGTCGGGAAATCGAATTGTACTATCTCGTCCATAATCTTATACTAATTACTAGTTACTATTTACAAATTGCACACTGTGTTTAGAGAAGAAATTAACTCATTTTGTCATTCTCATCTTCGCTGAAGATATTGGTCATTTCTTCAATGGTTTTCTTTACTTTGATCTTAAACCAACTGGGTTCTGCTTCTTTTTTTCGTTTTCGTTCTTCCTTTTCTTTCTGCTTTCGGTTCCTTTCTGCTTCTTGGGAAGCTAACTTGGCTTTACGTTCTTCTTCCTCCTTCTTGAGACGGGTAAGGCGGGCTTGCTCTTTCAGTTCCTGGTCGTCCTCGAACATATCTACTGTTTTGTGGATTTCCGGTTCCGGTTTCGAAGTGGCAGGAGCCGATGCAGGTTGTGGAGCGGTTTCTGTCAGGCAACAGTTCTGGTTCCCTTCGAACAAGAGTCCGAAGAGGGTGTTCTGCGAACCGTCTTTCTTCAGGATATTGCTCGGAGCATGGACGGTGTTACGCGGAAGTTTCGCCATCCGTATTTTCTCTATTTTGCTGCGTTTACGTAGCATTTCGTCAAGGCTTTTCAGGTTGGCGGCTCCTCCTGTCAGGATGATTCCTGCCAGCAGTTTATCCTCGAAGCCGGATAGCTGTACCTGATTCCATACGTTGGCGATGATTTCTTCGGCACGGGCTTCGATGATGTTATTGAGGTCGGTTACTTTGATGGTACGGCTGTCGTCGTCCAGTTTGCAGGTAGTTTCTTCCTGTTCCGGGTCTTCTTCGTAGAGGGCGTCACCGTAGGCTTTCTTTAGGCGTTCGGCTTCTTCCTCCTCCATTTGCAGGGTGGTGATGTCGCGGGTGATGCTGTTGCCACCCAGCGGTAGTACAGTCAGGAAGCGGAGAATGTTGTTCTTGTAGACGGAGATAGTAGTCGTGTCCGCTCCGAAGTCAATCAGTGCGCAACCCGAACGGCGTTCGCTTTCCGTCAGTACGGCGTTGGCCGTAACGAGCGGGGCAATCAGTTGGTCGGCAATGTCTATTTTAGCTTGTTGGAAGCAGTGCTCCAGGTTCTTGCGTACAGAAGCGCGGGCTACGATATTGAGGAAACGGCCTTCGATATGGCTTCCTACCAGACCCACCGGATTGGCTTGCAGGTTGTTGCCTACCTTATACTCTTGGGGGGCTACATCCAGTATGTCCATATCGACCACCGGGATGGCGATGTTCTCGTCACCGATGGCGCTTACGAGCTCTTCCGATATGATAGCTTCATCTTCCAAATCGCGGCTTACCACGTTGCGAACTGTGCGAAGTGACTGTCCGCCGATACCTACATATACTTTGGCGATTGAGTTTTTCAACTCACCTTCCAGTCTGTTGATGATAGAAGTCAAGCTTTGTGCCGTTTTGTCCAGGTTGAATATCACTCCTTTACGGATAAACGTAGAAGAGTCTTCCTGGGCATATGCCAATATCTGCATGCTTCCGTCACTGTTCTTTTTTCCGGCCACACCGGTTATCTTCGATGAACCAAGTTCAATAGCGGCGATAAATTCTGTTGTTGCCATATCCTTTTTATTTATTATTTTCTCGTTTCGTACAGATAATCTGGTTGCTGAACTCGAGGTTGATGCGTGAATACTTGTTCCAGCCTACCTGGTTGAGTCCTTTCTTATAGAATTCTTTCAGGCGTGCCAGTTTGTTTTCAAAATTGTCCAGTTTGCCGAGATAGATAAGGTGGTCGCCCACACGTGGCACTAATTCGATGTTGCGGTCGGGCAACACGTGAATTTGCTCTATCTGCGCATCCCAGAACTTATTATTATGCAAAAATACACCAAACTTATATAAATCCTTCATTGCAAATGATTTTTCTACGTTTCCGGTGACAATTACCCGGTGGGCGACGCATTTTGCCTCCGGCGGCATGACGGTTCCTTTGTTGTCGAGATAGTAATTCCTACCGTTGGCGTCCATCACCCGCAAGATAGGGATACGCTGAGTCACTTCCACGCAGATTTTGCCGCTGGGGGTCTTGTAGCATTCTGCCTCGTCAATCAGCGGATGCTTGCCCAGCTCGCGTTCCAGCGACTTGGTGGAGATGCGTTCCATCTTTTTCCCGATGGGGTAGATGCCTTTTTTCTGAAGGATACCTTTCAGTTCGTCCTTGGTGATGAAGCCGGCGTAGGCGGTATCCTTGATGACTAATTCCAGGTCACGGCAGGTCTGGTCGGCAGGCTTGCGGTTGAAGGCGCTGACAGCTACGACAAGGTAGGCTATGAGCACCAACATGACAATGGACAGAAGGATTCTCTTTACCATAAGCTTTATCGGTTTTCGAGGATTTTACATATTTCGGGGACATAGTTGTCGATGTCTCCGGCTCCCAAAGTTATTAATACTTCAATGTTTTTATCTTTCAGAATGTTCAGTATATCTTCCTTTTTACACATACTTTTTTCGATGCCGCGACGGAGATTGTCATATATCAACTCGCTTGTGACGCCGGGAATCGGTGCTTCGCGTGCCGGATAGATGTCTACAAGGATTACTTCATCGAGCAGCGACAGGCTGTCGGCAAAGTCTTGGTAGAAGTCGCGCGTACGGGTGTAGAGGTGCGGCTGGAAGATGGCTGTGATTTTCTTGTCTTTATAGAGTTCGCGCATAGACAGCACGCTCTGTTTGATTTCAGAGGGGTGGTGTGCGTAATCACTCAGGAAGACAACACGGTCGTTCTTGATTTTGAAGTCGAACCGACGGTCTACTCCGCGGAAGCTTGCCATGCCTCTTTTTATCTCTTCGGCAGTCACTCCGTTCAGGTGTGCCAATGCCATGGCGGCTATGCTGTTTTCTATGTTGATGCTTACCGGGACTCCCAGTTGGATGTCATTGATGCGGGTGTCCGGGGCTACAAAGTCGATGAATATCTCTCCGTTGCCGATGTGGATGTTCTCTGCGTGGAAGTCTCCTTCGTCACGTGAGTAGGTGTAGACACGTACGCCGGGCTGCACTTTCGGTTGCAGGGAGATGCCTTTGCGGATTATCAATGCACCGCCCGGTTGGATAAGGGTGGTGTAGTGCTCGAAACTTTCGAGGTAGGCTTCCGCTGTTCCGTAGATATCGAGGTGGTCGGGGTCTGTCGAGGTGATGACGGAAATATAGGGCGACAACCAGTGGAAGGAGCGGTCGAACTCGTCGGCTTCGATGACCGTGTAGGGGCTTTGCTGGGAAAGCAGCAGGTTGGTTCCGTAGTTCTTAGAGATTCCTCCGAGGAAGGCGGTACATTCCACATGTGACTGATGGAGCAGGTGGGCGGTCATGGTGGAAGTGGTGGTCTTGCCATGAGTGCCAGCCACGCATAGTCCTTTGCTTGAACGGGTAATCGTGCCCAATACTTGCGCACGTTTCTGTATTTCGAATCCGTTGTTGCGGAAATAGACTAATTCTTCGTGTTCCTGCGGAACGGCGGGTGTGAATATGACGAGAGTGCTTTCCTTGTCCTTGCAGGCCTCGGGAATCAGGTCGACATTTTCTTCGTAATGTATTTGCGCGCCTTCAGCAATTAGGGTTTCAGTCAATGAAGTAGGGGTACGGTCGTATCCAGCCACTACTTTTCCTTTGAAGAGGAAGTAACGGACGAGCGCACTCATGCCGATGCCGCCGGCACCTACGAAGTAGACTGATTTTATTGTTTCGATATTCATTTCTTTAGTTGCTAAATATATTCTCTAATCTATGTTTGTAATATGTTAACCGGTAGTCTCTAATGACAGAGAGGTTAATCGGCTGCTGATACAGCCAGTTTTATTACCTCCTGTGCAATGATTTTCGCAGAGTCGGGCAAAGCCAGCTTGGCAATATTCTTGCTTAATTCTTCAAGCTTCTGTCCGTCGTTGATGGTGGACAGGGCTATGTCCATCAGGGCGCTTTCCGCTTCGCTGTCTTTGACGCAGATAGCTGCCTGCTTGTCTACCAGGGCCAGTGCATTCTTGGTCTGGTGGTCTTCTGCCACATTGGGCGAAGGCACTAAGACAACCGGTTTATGCAAAAGGCAGAACTCAGAGATGGAACCGGCTCCTGCACGGGAGATAACGAGGTCGGCGGCGGCATAGGCTGCTGCCATATCCTTGATAAAATCCGTTACATACAGGTTCGGAAGTTCTCCTGCCGCTTTCACGGCTTCGGTCACCTGCGGGTAATAGTATTTTCCTGTTTGCCAGATGAATTGCACGTCGCTGTTGGCTTTGATAGCCGATAGTCCGGCTGTCAATGTATTGTTGATGGTACGTGCTCCCAAGCTGCCGCCTACGATGAGGATTGTTTTCTTGCCCGGTTGCAGATTGAAGGAACGCAGTGCGTCTTCCTTGTCCGGCATCGCCTTTGTCAGATTCTGCCGTACCGGATTTCCCGTCATGATAATCTTATCAGCAGGGAAGAACTTTTCCATTCCGTCATAGGCAACGCAAATCTTCCGGGCTTTCTGTGCCAGTAGCTTGTTTGTTACTCCGGCATACGAGTTCTGTTCCTGTATCAGGGTCGGGATGCCCATCATTCCGGCAGTCTTTAGGGTAGGGCCGCTGGCATAGCCGCCTACGCCTACCGCCACCTGCGGGCGGAAGTTCTTGATGATGCTGCGTGCTTTCCACTGGCTGCGCAACAGTTTTATTACTACCGATACATTCTTCCATAAATGCTTGCGGTCGAAACCGGCTATCGGCAGACCGATAATCTGATAGCCTGCATCGGGAACCCGTTGCATTTCCATACGTCCTTCGGCACCTACAAAAAGTATTTTGGCGTCGGGACGCAGTTCCATTATAGCGTTCGCAATGGAGACGGCGGGAAAAATGTGTCCTCCCGTACCTCCACCACTGATAATAATTCTAAGTTCTTTTTCCATTCCAATCCTTTTTTTCTATCCGTTGTCCGCCTTTTCCGATGCGCTCATCGTTCATCAACAGTTCTTGTTAAATAATCATTCTCGTCCTCGAACTTGGCATCGTTGTTCAGAATCTGGGCAGTCGGTTCGGCGGCAGTTTGTGCTTCAGAATAGGCTGCCGCATCTGTTGTTATCTGCAACTGAATCTGTGCGTCATGTTCTTTCAGTTCTTCCAGATGAGCGGTATATCGGCTTACGCTCAATATCATTCCGATATAGGCGCAGTTGATTAATGTGCTTGTTCCTCCCTTGCTGACCAAAGGCAACGGTTGTCCCGTGACGGGGAACAGCCCGACGGCAACCATCATATTCAGTATCGCCTGCGATACCAGTAGCAAGGCAATGCCCATGACGAGGAAAGCGGGGAAAGTCCGGTCGCATTTCTGCGCGATTTTTCCGGCGCGCATCAATAGCCATAGGTAAAGGAATACGACGAAGACACCTCCTATTAGTCCCATTTCCTCGATGACAATGGCAAAAATAAAGTCGGAGAATGCCTGGCTGAGGAAGTCACGCTGTATGGAGTTGCCCGGTCCCTTGCCGACCACGTTGCTGGTGGCGATGGCGATGCGGGCATGCGCAATCTGCGCATCTTTATCAATATCGAACTTGGCGGCGGGTACTTCTTCTTTCTTGAAGAAACCGGAAACACGGTTCTGCCAGGTCTCGAAGCGGTGAAGACCAGGGGTGTTGTGCAGTGTTTTTGCGGGGATGGCCATCAGTATTCCTACGGCTACTCCGCCTACAAGTGCCAGTATCCCCAGCATGCCGAACAGTTTTTTTGAAGATACCCGTCCGATGAACATCATCATGCATACTACTCCGAACAGTAGCATCGCTGTCGAAAGGTTTTCCGGCGCAATGAGCAGAAATACCAGTCCGGTGAGAATCATGATATATTTAAAGGCATTCGGGTTGGCACCGTATTCGTCCTGCCGTTTGGACAGGATGAAAGAGACGGCGATGATGATTGCCATCTTAGCCAGTTCCGAGGGCTGGAACTGTAGTCCCATAAAACTCATCCAGCGGGCTGCCCCGTTGACGCGGTCGCCTGTGATGATACCCATCAATGTGACGAATGCAAGTAGCACCAAGGATGTAGGATACAGGAAGACCGGAAATACCTGGAACCATTTGTAGGGTACGTTGTGCAGGAATACCACCACTACGGCACCCACCATCAGGATGATGGAGTGCTGCGTAATCGGTCCCCAGTGGTCGCCGCTTTTGTAAGTCAGTGTCGATGCTGCCGAGAATACCTCGACAATCGAGATGAGGCAGAGACAGAGGAAGATAATCCAGATTACCTTGTCGCCTTTGAATATGTTCTTTAATAAATCCACTTTACTAAACGTTGTTTAAAGTTCTCTTACACATTCTTTGAACTGGTCGCCACGGTCTTCGTAGCTCTTGAAGAGGTCGAAGGAAGCGCAGCAGGGGCTTAATAATACGGTTTCTCCTTTCTTAGCCAGTTTGTAGGCGGCTTCTACGGCATCTTTCATGCCGGTTTGCACGTCTGCTACGGGGAGGCCGAGGCGGTCGAAGAATTCGTGAAGTTTCTCGTTATGCAGCCCCAGGTATACGAGTGCCGAACACTTCTCGCGTACCAAATCTTCTATTTCCGTATAATCGTTTCCCTTATCTTTGCCGCCGAGAATCAATACCGTTTTGGTGGTCATGCTTTGCAGGGCATACCAGCAGGAGTTGACATTCGTGGCTTTCGAGTCGTTGATAAAGTCAATTCCGCGGACACGCGCCACCTTTTCCAGACGGTGCTCCACTCCCTTGAAGTCGGAGAGGGCTTTGCGGATATTCTCTTTGGCGATACCTGCCAGGTTGGCCGAGATGCCGGCTGCCAGGGAGTTGTATAAGTTATGTTGTCCAGTCAGAGCCAGTTCTTCCTGCTCCATGTTGAAGGCAATCGGTTCGGTGATTTTCACTTCGTGGTCTTCAACGTAGGCGATGGCTCCGTCTTCTTTCACTGCGGCGAAAGGATACAGATGGGCTTTCAGGCCATGTTTCGCCAGTTCGCGTTTGATGATAGGGTCGTCGTTCCAGAAGATGAAGGCATCGTCCGGAGTTTGATTCCGGGTGATGCGGAATTTTGCGTCGATGTAATTCTGCATGCAGTGGTCGTAACGGTCGAGGTGGTCCGGGGTGATGTTCATCAATACGGCGATGTTCGCACGGAAGTTGTACATATTGTCCAACTGGAAAGAACTCAGTTCGATGATGTAATAATCATGGTAGTCCTCGGCCACCTGCAGAGCAAGGCTTTTGCCGATGTTGCCTGCCAGACCTACGTTCAGACCTGCACTTTTGAAGATATGGTAAATCAGGGAAGTCGTGGTTGTCTTCCCGTTCGAGCCGGTGATACAAATCATCTTGGCGTTCGTATAGCGTCCGGCAAACTCAATCTCTGATATGACCGGAGTACCTTGAGCTTTCAGTTTCAGGATGAGCGGGGCGTCATTCGGGATACCGGGGCTTTTGATAACCTCGTCGGCATTCAGAATGAGTTCTTCGGTGTGGTGTCCTTCTTCCCAGGCGATGTTGTAGCTGTCGAGAAGTTTCTTGTACTTGTCCTTGATAGCGGACATGTCCGAAACAAATGTCTCAAATCCTTTGACTTTTGCGAGTACGGCTGCACCTGCGCCGCTTTCGCCAGCTCCTAAAATTACTATTCTTTTCATCTACAATAATGTGCTCTTGTTTTCAATATGCTGAATTGCTTTATTGGTTGTGCACATTCTTTAAAGGTTAATAATCGGGTTAATATTCTCTATAAAAACTTGGCTTCCGAATGGAAACCCGGCTCCGGCACCTTGCCGGCTATCTTATCTTTAGCGTTATAATTGTTATGGCTGCCAGAACAATCGTTACAATCCAGAAGCGGACGGTAATTTTTGATTCGTGAAACAGTTGGTCGGGTTTGGTGAACTTGACTGTGCAGCCAGGTTCTATCAGGTTCATGGAAGTGCGGAAGTGGTCGTGAATCGGTGTCCGTTTGAACAACCGTTGTTTCACTCCTTTCCGCTTGCCTGCCTTATAGTAAGCCCGTTGCAGGATGACCGACAGGTTTTCCACGAGGAATACACCGCAAAGAATCGGTATCAACAGCTCTTTGTGGATGATAATGGCGAATACGGCGATGATGCCGCCTATTGTCAGACTGCCGGTGTCGCCCATGAATACTTGTGCCGGATAGGCATTATACCAAAGGAAACCGATAAGTGCACCGATGAAGGCACAGATATAGATTACCAGTTCTTCCGAGCCGGGGATATACATGATGTTCAGATAACTCGCAAACTCGATATGCGACGAAACGTAGGCCAATATGCCTAGCGTAGCTCCGATGATGGCGGAATTTCCTGCTGCCATTCCGTCCATTCCATCGTTCAGGTTGGCACCATTGGATACGGCGGTAACCACAAAGATGGTGATGATGACGAACAGTATCCATCCGGCTGCCTGTGTGTACTCACCCATGAAAGAGACCAGATCGGCATAGTCAAGGTTGTTGCTCTTGAAGAAAGGAATGGTAGTCTGGGTCGATTTCAAGTCGTTTGTCCCATGTATCACTTCCATTTCCTGTCCCGGAGTATGTACTTCGATATTTTCGCGGATTACCACATCCGGGCTTAGATATAAAGTAAGCCCGACAATTAATCCCAGACCTACCTGTCCGATGATTTTGAACTTGCCGTGCAATCCTTCCTTGTCTTTCTTGAAGATTTTTATATAGTCGTCGGCAAATCCGAGTGAGCCCAGCCATATGGTGGTTATCAGCATCAATATCATATATATGTTTTCCAGCTTGCCCAATAATAGGCAGGGGATGAGAATGGCTATAATAATAATGACACCGCCCATGCTCGGCACACCTACCTTGTTGACACCGAACGGGTCAATCTTCGAGTCACGCTGCGTTTCCGTTATTTGCTTCTTCTTCAGCAGGTTGATAAATCTGTCTCCCCATATACTTGAAATAAGCAATGCGAAGATGACAGCCATCAAAGCACGGAATGAGGTGTAACCAAACATTCCCGCTCCGGGAAAATTGAGCTTTTGCAGCCATTCAAACAGATAATATAGCATGATGAAATTTACTGTTTTACGATTTACAATTTACGATTTTACAATTTACTATGCAGACGACGTTATTGGAATACCTCTTTGAGTACTTCCTTGTCGTCGAAGTGATGTTTCACGCCTTTTATCTCCTGGTAATTCTCGTGTCCTTTTCCGGCAACGAGTATTACGTCTCCTTTTTCTGCCAGCATACAAGCCGTGCGGATTGCTTCCTTACGGTCGGCAATGCTTAGTGTCTTCTTCATATCCTCGGCATCCAGTCCTGCCAGCATATCATTGATGATATCCTGCGGTTCTTCACAACGGGGATTGTCGGAAGTGATGATAACTCGGTCACTGGCTTTGGCTGCTTCTTTCGCCATGATGGGGCGTTTCCCTTTGTCGCGGTTGCCGCCTGCACCTACCACGGTGATGACTTTTCCTTTTCCTTCGAGCACTCCGTGGATAGCGTTCAACACGTTGATAAGCGCATCCGGAGTGTGGGCATAGTCCACAATCGCCGTAATGCCTTTTGGCGAACGGATAGCGTCAAAGCGTCCTGCCACCGGATGAAGTGTACTGAGAGCGACAAGCACCTCTTCTTCTTTCTTGCCAAGCAGGACGGCAGCCCCGAACACTGCCAATAGATTGGAAGCATTGAATTTGCCTATAAACTGGACAGCCAGCTCGTGGTTATTGAAATCAAGCAGCATTCCTTCGAAATGGGATTCCAACACCCGACCTTTAAAATCGCTGAGGCTTCTCAATGAATAAGTATATACTTTGGCATGTGTGTTCTGTGTCATTACCAGTCCGTTCTTGTCGTCGAGGTTGGTAAGAGAGAATGCATTCTTCGGCATATCGTCGAAGAATTTCTTCTTGGCCTTCAGATAATTCTCTACTGTCTTGTGGTAATCGAGATGGTCACGGGTGAGATTGGTGAAGATACCCCCCGCGAATTTCAGTCCGCTGATACGTTTCTGTGCAATCGAGTGGGAGCTGACTTCCATGAACACATATTTGCATCCTTCATCCGCCATCCGTCCCAACAAGCGGTTCAGCGTGATGGGGTCGGGCGTAGTATGTTCTGTCGGGATAGCTTCATCGTCGATATAGTTGCAAACGGTAGAGATAAGCCCCACCTTATATCCGAAGTAACGGAATGTATTATATAATAAGGTGGCGATAGTTGTCTTGCCGTTTGTTCCGGTGACACCGACCAGTTCGAGCTTGGAAGTCGGGTCTCCATAGAATGTAGTGGCGATTTTACCTGTCGCATCTTCGCTGTCTTTTACCTGGACATAAGTAACCCCTGCCACAGGCTCTTCCGGCATATCCTCGCAAAGGATGGCGGCAGCTCCTTTTTTGATGGCAGCAGGTATATAGGCATGGCCGTCGGCTTGTGTGCCGCGTATAGCCATGAATAGTTGACCGGCTTCTACTAAACGGGAATCAATGTTGATTCCGGTGATTTCTATGTCTGAATCCCCGGTTATCCGTACCGGTTGAATTGCTTTCAGTAACTTGTTTAGCAACATAGTCTCTTTTTTAAATACTTGATTTTACTTTTAATGCATGGAAAGGGTAATCGTCTGCCCCTTCTTTACTATCGTTCCGTTGGCTATCGACTGGCTTTTCACCTTGCCGACCCCAACCAAATGTACTTTTAATCCTTTACTCTCCAGCAGGTACACGGCATCTTTCGCCCCCATGCCTATAACGCTCGGCACGAAATTCTGCATATTGCTCCGGCTTTCGAGAACTACCGCCTGGGGGGCCGAATGGGTATTCCCCCACACCTCTTTTCCCGTGTCGGCTATTTTGCCCTGAACCTGAATATTCAGTTCTTCCAGCACCCGTTGTGTTTCCCTCATTTCTCCCGCTTTTACATTGGGAATGACTACGGAATTCGTGTCAATCGCGTTGGTAAGAGGCAAACGCAGGTCTTTGGCGTACACCCTTTCGGCGATTTTGCTGAATACGCTGCCTGCCATCAGACCACCTGATGCCGGCAAGCCCGGTTTCTGAATGGAAACAATCATACTATATTTGGGCGCTTCCGACGGGAAATAACCGCAGAAACTAACAAGATAGTTTGTTCTTCCTGTCTTGTATCCGGCCGCTCCCTGTGAAATCTGTGCCGTTCCGGTCTTACCCGAAACGTGGAATTGCTTGCTACCCGCGGGTTTGGCAAGTCCTTCGCCTACCACTTTCCGTAGAATCTCACGGATTTGTGTCAATGTCTTGTCCGAACAAATCTTCGGATTGATAACTTCTGTCGGATACTCTTTCACTATTTCCCCGTCTTTCACCGCAGCTTTTACGAATTTCGGACGTACCGTCACCCCATTATTCGCTATTCCATTATAGAATGTAAGAATATTAATCGGCGGGACTTGCGTCTCATAACCGATACTCATCCATGGCAGGGCGGTTTTGGAGAAATAACTTCTCTCTTTCGGACCGCGAATGTTCGGCTTGCCTTCTCCCGCAATTTGCAGGTGAAGAGGCTGGTCGATGCTCATACGTCTCAATCCATCGATGAACTTCTGCGGGTTGCTGCCGTAGAAATGGTCTATAATATAAGATGTACCGACATTGGAAGACACTTCCAAAATCTCGGTAACCGTTAATTTACCGTATCCTCCGCGATGCCAGTTGTGGTCTTTCATCACACGGCCGTGCATCGGCATTTGCCCGTTGCCGGTATCCACTACATAGTCCGGAGTGATTTTCCCGTCTTCGAGGGCCACCATAATAGAAGCCGTCTTGAAAGTTGACCCCGGTTCGAGCATATCGCTGATGGCATTATTGCGCATCTCGTAATACCCACCGTCTTTGCCCTGCATCATATTAACGATGGCTTTCACTTCTCCGGTAGCCACCTCCATCAATACAACGACCCCCACGCTGGCATTCAGTTCTTTTAGCTTGTCTACCAGTGCTTTCTCGCAAATATCCTGCATGCCTACGTCGATGGTAGATATGAGGTCGCAACCGTCAACCGGCGGCACATCTACGATGTTCAGGTATTTGTTCATCACTTTCTGGCGGTGGGTCAATCCGTCCCGTCCTTTCAGAATCGTATCGAAGGCAAGTTCGATACCGTTTCTCGCTCCTTTCGCGGTGTCGGCATACACATCGCCTAGCGTACGCGCCGCCAGTGAACCGAAAGGCTTCTTCCGTTGGTTGTAAGCCAGTTCCTTGAATCCCCCTTTGTAGCGGTTCAAGCAGAAGACCGGCAATCTCTTTACCTCTTTATATTGTATATAAGAGATGCGTTTCGGATAAATCAGGTAATTGCGGCTTTTCGCCTGGCGTCCTTTCTTCAGATGTGCCTTGAATTGGGCTACGCTCTTATCCGGGAATATCTTATGAAGTCCGATGCAGATTGAATCCATGTTGGCGGTAAGGATGGAATCCCGTCGTGCCTGGTCTTTCTTTCTGCGTTTCTCGTCCTTTTCACCGGACATAAAGTCCATATATATCCTGTATTCGGGCAGGGAGCTAGCCATCAGTTTGCCGTCGGAAGAGATAATGTTTCCGCGGTTGGGTTTCACCGTCACGTTTTCCTTTACGAAACGGTCGGCCACGTCCTGCCAATACTGGCGGTCGGCAAACATGGTGATGCCTGCCTTCACGACAATTGCCACGCCTGTCAACGCCATCAGGAGGATGACGAAGAAATAACGGGTCATTATATTTTTTTTGTTAACTGCCACAGTGCTTGTCTTTTAAAAACTCTCTGCTCTCAATTTTCAATTCTCTATTCTCTACTTATTTAATAAGGTAAGGGGGATTGGTCGATGTCTGCAAATCACTTTCCTTACTTGATATATATTCTTCGATGCGCGACTGGCGGCTCTTCTCCATCAGTTCCGAGCTGCGTGTCAGTGCGTCATACTTAATATCTATCAGTTCCTTTTTCAAACGGTCTATCTCAATCTGCTGCTGCTGGCTGGCATAGCGGTTGTGGATGTAGAAGATGATGAACACCATGATAAGAACCAGTAGTTTGGTCTGGCGACGGAAAAAGTCGGTGGCCAGAATGTCTCCACCCAGGATGCTTTTCAGCGAAGTGCGTTTTTTCTTCTTGCCCTCTTCTGCCTTCTTGTTTACTGCTTCTTCTTTTTCTTTTTCCATTTTCTCTTATTTCTTTTCTGCAATTCGTAACTTGGCGCTTCTCGACCGCGGGTTTCTTTCTATTTCTGCCTCGCAGGGCACAATCACCTTATTGTTGACTAGGCGGAAGGGAGTTTGCAGGTTGCCGAAGAAGTCTGTCTCTGCCTTACCTTCCACGTTGCCTGTCTTCATGATGTTCTTCACCATGCGGTCTTCCAGTGAGTGATAAGTGATAACTACCAGTCTGCCACCCGGTTTTAACGCTTCGGTTGCCGCGAGCAGCATCTCTTTCAGCGCTTCCATCTCCTGGTTCACTTCAATCCGCAATGCCTGGAATACCTTTGCAAGTTCTTTCTTCTCCCGTTCACGGCCGAAAAGCGGTTTGATGATTTCCAGAAACTCTCCGATAGTACGGATGGGCTGTCCGTTTCGGGCTTTGACAATGACAGAAGCCAGTTTGCGGCTGTTTTTAAGTTCTCCATACAGGTAGAGAATGTTTGCGAGACGCTCTTCTTCGTACGTGTTTACGATGTCTGCCGCCGTAACTCCTGCACGCTTGTTCATACGCATATCCAGTTCTCCGTCGAAACGGAAAGAGAAGCCGCGTTCGCTGTCATCAAAGTGGTGGGAAGACACACCGAGGTCGGCGAGAATTGCATCCACCTGGTCGATGTCGTGATAGCGCAGGAAATTGTGCAAGTAGCGGAAGTTGCTGCGCACAAAGATGAAATGCGGGTCGTCGACAATATTCCGTTCGGCATCCTCGTCCTGGTCGAATCCCAGGAGGCGTCCGCCTTCGCCGAGCCGTGAAAGAATCTCGCGCGAATGTCCCGCTCCTCCGAATGTAACGTCTACATACGTTCCGTCCGGCTGGATATTCATCCCGTCGACGCTTTCTTTGAGTAACACCGGAACGTGATATATCAGTTCGTCTTTTTCCATCTTGTCTTTTTCCATCCTTCTTTGTCTCTTAAAAAAACATCTCACTACCTTATTATAAAAAGTGGCTGTAAAAGTATGAAATTCCCCACAATTCCCCGTCATTTCCCATTGAAAACTTTCGGAGAAGTTTTCAACAGATTGTTAAATGCTTATTGCTTGAAAATGAAGATGCTTCGTAGATGCTTTGCAGGCGGGGATGCTATGGTTTATTTGTTTTATCGCTGGAGTTTGGTTGTTGCCTGTCTAGGAACTGTTTGTTTTCATGCGGTCGACTATTCGTCTGACTATAGTTAGACGAAACGTTAACTAATACTTGTTCGCAATGCGGGAGGTAGGGAATAGGCTTCGGGAAAATAGATTTTGCCTGAGAAACGGCTAATTCGTCGCGGTGGCGGGACGGGGCAGTGGGATGGACGATGCTGATGTATACTTTTTGAAATAAAAAAGAGTGGCGTATGTGGTTTGTTATGAATGTTTTATTATATTTGTGCTAAGGAATATCTAATACTTGAAAACATGAGGACGTTGAAGAATATAGTTTCTTTGTCTGTCGGCATTCTTATATTGAGTCTGCCGTTCAATCCTGTGAAAGATATTCCTGATAAAATCCATCTATCTTTTCTGTTTGTATGCATATTCTTGTCGGGTATTGCAGGAATATCAGCAACTTGTCTGCCTGCGAAGGAAGCAGGCTCACGGCTGACCGTTGTAGACTTGTGGGTTGCCTTGATGGTGGCAGGCGTGGATAGCCGTGATGGTCGTTGTCGTATTTTCCGCCTGCAAACGCTTTGATATTCCTTTGCGGTGGAAAATGGCAGGATGTGTTGTGCTTGTGTTGTTCATGGGGTGACTGTATCATTTCAAGGCTGCTTCTGCCGACGGCAGGTTGCTGATTTGGAAAGTCACTATGCAGATGGTGAAAGAAAAGCCTCTTGCCGGTTTCGGGCCTCATGGATTCAGGGCTGAGGAATCTTGATTTCCGGAAGAAGGAGTACGTATGCAAGAGGAGATAAAGACTCGTGGATGGGAAATGCAGAGAGTATGTTACACGGAATTTGTTTACGTGGAATACAATGATTGTAACGGATTTACCTATGAAGACCCGGAATATGGATTAGGCTTCGGTACAGAATGTCGTAAAGTGGGAAAATGGGAGCCGGTGGAACGTTGTCACGACGAACTTGTTTATGTACAGGAACCGTGGTATCCCGGTCCCGGTGAAGGTGGTGGTAACGGCGGCGGTAATGGAGGTAATGGTGGCTATGTACCTATTCCCCCGGAAGGAGGCACTCAACCTATGACTGCTCCTAACGCAAGAAAAATTTTTTCCGGCGATTTAACAGAAGAACAATGGAAGAAACTGGAAAATATGCTAAAGAAGATAATAAATGATTGTATGGGAGAAGGATTGTATAAAGAATTATCTAAAATATTTAATAGCAATAACAAAATTAGCTTTAATTTTTCAGATAAAGAAAAAGGTGCTAAATATTCTCCTATAAATAATGTTATTACTTTTAATCCTAATATGGAAAGTGGAACTTTGTTGCATGAAATGATGCACGCGTATCAATACAAACAAAAAAATGATGTTGATATTTGGAGAAATCAGACAATAAACTCGGAAATAGAATCACATTATACACAATATCTTTATTATTGTAGAGATACTGTTTCATATAATGAAAGCGATTGGATAAAAGGGAAAATTAGAGGAGATAAACGTATGTTATCAACGGAAAAATTGGAATACTATATTGATAAAAAAGGGAACTTTTATGGAGATTCTATTAATTTTGAAATATATTGGGATTATACTCTCCTTAATTGTTTTAAAACATATCCAGGGTATGAGAATTATAAATATACCCCTTATGAAGATAGAATGGTTAATTTTAACAACTTAAGAAAAATAACAGAAAATTGCATATGAAGACTATTACAATATTATTTATACAATTATTCATGGTATTATTTGCTTCTGCGCAAACAAGATATTATGATAAAACTAAGACGTTTTACGAAAATGGTTACACCTATCAGAGCGATCAACTTGGTATGGTAACTTTGTATAACAAAGAGAATAAATTTACATATGTAGATCAGATTGATAGGTATACCGGGAAATACATATCCATTGAAGAAAACATGAGTGATCAATTGGAAAAAGATAGTTGGACAAAGCCCAAATGTATTTCTATTGTTAATAGTTGTTTTTCGGATACAGAGAAAAACCGTGTAAGAGAAACATTCATATTTATTACGATGTATATTAATCCGGATAATGGAAGTGTAGCAGAAGTTGAATTTAGTTTTCCGTGTACTAATCCATTTGCGACTATTCCTGTTTCTGTTTATCGTAAAATTGAATTAGGTTTGAAAAAAGAGATACGATTTGTTCCTACGGAGGAGGGTAAAAGACGAAATTACATTCTTGTGTATTGGAAGCATCATGTAAAATGATAGGTAAGTTGATGGGGGACTCGAAAGTCCCCTCATTGAAAAATGTTTTTATAGTTATGAAATTAAAAACAAAAAATAAGACTCTTTTCTTTGTTCTTGCATGGTTACTGATGATTGGCTGTACAAGCGAAATGGACAAACGTGTGGAAACCATTTTAGCAATTTCCGGTCCAAACAGAAGTGAGTTGGAAACAGTATTGCAGCATTATCGGCACGAACCTCAGAAACTGAAGGCTGCAAAGTTTCTGATAGCCAATATGCGCTATCATCATTCGCCTTACTCGGTAAGGAACTCTCAGCAACATCCTTTGCTGGATTCATTGACGAATCTTGCCGATTCGCTTCTTTATGGACTCGTTGTGGAAAACCCCGATAGCTTGTATAGCCGGAAGGGATTTGAACTTGTCTTGAAATTCAGAGTAAGCGATGGAGAAAAGATATTGGAACAGCCGACAACGGTATTGTGCCGGGCAATCGGTATGAATTGTATGGCTGGAGTAATGGAAAATGGAAGAAAATAACCAGTCAGCAGGCTGTATACCACTATATAACAGCGGAAGTCCCACCCGGGTCGCTCCTATGGCTCAGAAACCTGACCGAAGGTAAGGAAGAACTTCCGTTTTATATAAATGGCAACGGAGAGCAGATTTTTATTTATCGGTAAGAACCGGTTCAACGGAAATCCTTCAACTCTTCCTGCAACTTCTGCCGGGTGAAGAAGATACGGCTTTTCACTGTTCCCAACGGAAGCTCCAGTTTATCTGCGATTTCACGGTATTTGAACCCCGACATGTGCATCGAAAACGGAATGCGGTACTCTTTCGGAAGGTTGTTTACCACCCGGTGCATCTCTTTCAGGTCGTACGCCCTGTCTGTACTCTCCACGCTTGCGTCTTGTGGCAGATTCAGATGGTATAAGTTGTCGGTCTGGTCGACAAATGTCTGGTCGCGAACCACCTTGCGGTAGTTGTTGATGAATATATTGCGCATGATAGTGTACATCCAGCCTTTGAAGTTTGTATCGGGCGTGTATTTATCTTCATTATCCAATGCTTTCAAGGAAGTCTCCTGCAACAAGTCATTTGCTTCTTCGCGGTCGGTTGTCAGTTTGTAGGCGAAGCGAAGTAGTTCATCCTGTACTTCTACTAAATCTTTTCTGAAGCTTAAACTTTTCATATACGTTGCTTTTAAATGGTGAATATTCGTTCGTTAATTTCGATGGTGCAAGTTTACGGGGATTTTTGAGAACCGGACGGGGAGAATCCGGCTAAATAACACCTGAAAACTGTCTGCGGACAGTTTTCGGGTGTTATTTGATAGTTTTCGGGTGTTGTTTTCGGGGGCTTATGAGCTTAAATCCTGCATTTTCTACTAATTTATTGCAAATAATAAAAAAGAACCGCTAATTTTGTAGCATCATTTTATTTGAAAAGAATGACAGATGACTCTTTATTTTTGATTGATGTCGATAAAATTCTTCGGACCAAAGCGCCGAAGCAATACAAGTACATCCCTAAGTTTGTGATTTCTTATCTGAAGAAAATAGTTCATCAGGATGAGATTAATGTGTTTTTGGATGAGTCGAAAGATAAGGTCGGAGTCGACTTCCTCGAAGCGTGTCTGGACTTTCTGGATGCGAAGGTAGAGGTGAAAGGACTCGAAAATCTTCCCAAAGACGGTTTGTACACCTTTGTCTCCAATCATCCGTTGGGCGGACAGGACGGTGTGGCGCTGGGCTACGTGCTAGGACGCCATTATGACGGGAAGGTGAAATACCTGGTCAACGACTTGCTGATGAACCTGCGCGGATTGGCTCCGCTCTGCATACCTATTAATAAGACAGGCAAGCAGTCGAAAGATTTCCCTAAGATGGTGGAAGCCGGATTCAACTCCGACGACCAGCTTATCATGTTCCCCGCCGGGCTCTGTTCGCGCCGGCAGGAGGGAGTGATTCGCGACCTGGAATGGAAAAAGACATTTATAGTAAAGAGCATACAAGCAAAACGTGACGTGATACCGGTGCACTTCGGGGGCAGAAACTCCGATTTCTTCTACAATCTGGCAAATATCTGCAAGGCACTGGGCATTAAGTTCAACATCGCCATGTTGTATCTTGCGGATGAGATGTTTAAGAACCGCCACAAAACCTTTACCGTCACCTTTGGCAAGCCGATACCCTGGCAGACTTTCGACAAATCGAAAACACCGGTACAATGGGCGGAATACGTAAAGGACATTGTATATAAACTGTAATTGATAGAACAACTATAACAAGAAATATGGAAGAGATTATCAAACCGATAAGCAAAGAACTGCTGAAGGCTGAATTGACGGAAGACAGACGCTTACGAATGACCAATAAGAGTAATAACCAGATTTACATTATTACTCATCAGAATGCACCCAATGTGATGAAAGAGATTGGACGTTTGCGCGAAATTGCTTTCCGGGCTGCCGGCGGAGGAACCGGACTGTCGATGGATATAGACGAATACGACACAATGGAGCATCCCTACAAGCAGCTCATTGTGTGGAACCCGGAAGCCGAAGAGATTTTAGGCGGCTACCGCTATCTGCTTGGGACGGACGTGCGTTTCGACGAAAAAGGCGCTCCGATTCTTGCCACTTCCCATATGTTCGATTTCTCGGATACTTTTATTGAGAAATATTTGCCGCAGACGATAGAGTTGGGACGTTCGTTTGTGACGCTTGAATATCAGTCTACCCGTGCCGGAAGCAAGGGACTGTTTGCGCTGGACAACCTATGGGACGGATTGGGAGCATTGACCGTGATTATGCCGAACGTGAAGTACTTCTTTGGAAAGGTGACAATGTATCCGAGCTACCACCGCCGCGGCCGTGATATGATTCTCTATTTCCTTAAGAAACATTTCCACGATAAGGAAAGGCTCGTCACGCCGATGGAGCCTTTGGTATTGGAGACTCCGGAAGAGGAGTTGCGGGCATTGTTCTGTAAGGACAGCTTTAAGGAAGATTACAAAATCCTGAATTGTGAGATTCGCAAACTGGGCTATAACATTCCGCCGCTGGTGAACGCTTATATGAGCCTGAGTCCTACGATGCGTATGTTTGGCACAGCCATCAACTATGAATTCGGTGATGTGGAAGAGACCGGAATCCTGATTGCCGTGGATGAAATACTGGAGGATAAGCGAATCCGGCACATCCAGACGTTTATAGAAAGCCATCCGGATGCGCTGAAAATCCCTTTTGAGGATGATGAAGCGTTTACTCCTAAGGTTGTTACACCGCAGGCAGACTGTTGCCGTTAATCTTGCGGTAGAGGTCGAGGGCAAAGACGTCGGTCATTCCCGAAATATAATCAAGTACCGCCTGTATTCTTTCATAGAGTGCAGGCGCTTTTATATTATACTGGCTGGAAACCCGGTTAATCAGAAGCTCGGAGTAAGCCTTTTCGGGTGAGGTCACGGCGTCTACCATCAGATCGAGCAGCGTGCTGATGACACGGAATCCGGCCAATTCAATGTCCAGCACATCTCGCGAACGGTAAATCTTCTTCAAGGAAATTTCGGAGCAGTGCTTGTAAGCTCCTGCCGGACGCTCGGAAATGTGCTTGACAAGCGTCCCTTCGAAGGTGCCGGACAATATCTCCTGCTCATGTTCCAAAAACACGCGGGTGCATTCACGAATCAATAATCCGATTACGGAAGAACGCAGATAAGCGATTTGCTCGTTCGTGTCATTGACAATCCGGAAAGTCTTTCGGAGATGCTCCTGCCGTTTCTCGTCGAAATATGCCATTAGCAACTCTTTCGTCTCCTCGGTAGTGAGTATTTTCAATTTATGGGCATCTTCGATATCCATCATCTGGTAACAGATATCATCGGCGGCTTCTACCAGATAGACCAGCGGGTGGCGTGCATACTTTAACGGGTGCTCGTTCAGCAATGTCAGTCCCAGCTCCGTCGCAATCTTATGAAAACTGTCTTCTTCGCTGACGAAGAACCCGAATTTAGACTTTTTGCCGGCAAGGCTCGATGAAAAGGGGTATTTTACAATGGAAGCCAACGTTGTATATGTCAGGACGAAGCCGCCTTTCCGACGTCCTTCGAACTGGTGGGTCAAGATGCGGAATGCATTCGCATTGCCTTCGAAATGTGTCAAATCTTCCCATTCCATCGCAGAAAGTTGCTCTCCGTCCGGTTGCTTCTCTTTCAGGCGCAGACCTTTCCCCTCGGAGAAGAAGGTGGATATGGCCCGTTCGCCGGAATGACCGAAAGGAGGGTTTCCCAAGTCATGCGCCAGGCAAGCGGCGGATACGATAGAACCAATCTCCGGCAGGAAAGATTCCTGAAGTTCCGGTTGGCGTTGCAGGATAGCTTTGGCAACATCGTTGCCCAAGGAACGGCCGACGCAGGAGACTTCGAGGCTATGCGTGAGCCGGTTGTGTACAAAGACGCTGCCCGGCAGAGGAAATACCTGCGTCTTATTCTGTAATCTGCGGAAAGGCGCGGAGAAAATAAGTCGGTCATAATCCCGTTGAAATTCGGAGCGGTTTTCCTGGCGTTCTTCGTGGAATTCTTCCATCCCGAAACGTTTAGCTGATATTAATTGGTTCCAATTCATCATTTTATTTACGATTTGACTATTTACGATTTACAATTTGGAGAACGGTACATTATTTAACTGCAAACTTAACTATTTTTCAGTTCAAAATGTGTATTTTCGCCCGTTAAATAGTAAACATGCACTTATGAATATTCAAGTTATCAATAAATCGAAGCATCCGCTTCCGGCTTATGCCACCGAATTGTCCGCAGGAATGGATATCCGCGCTAACCTTTCCGAACCTATCACACTGGAACCATTGCAACGTTGCCTGGTGCCGACAGGATTATATATCGCTCTTCCGAAGGGATTTGAAGCACAAATCCGTCCCCGTAGCGGTCTGGCTATCAAGAAAGGAATTTCCGTACTTAATTCTCCGGGGACGATTGACGCGGATTATCGGGGGGAAATCTGCATTATCCTAATCAATCTCTCTTCCGAAACTTTTGTGATTGAAGATGGCGAACGTATCGCCCAAATGGTGATAGCGAAGCATGAGCAACCGACATGGCAGGAAGTGGAAGTGCTGGATGAAACAGAACGGGGAGCCGGTGGTTTCGGTCATACCGGAGTATGATGAATGCTTAATTAAAAAAATGAAATGAAGATAAAAATAGGATGGCTGCTGGTCTCGGTATGGGTCTTGACCTCGTGCGGGACGGCACGTACAGGGCGTACGGCGAAGTCTGCAAAGGATGAGGGGGCTTCTTCCCCGATAGGAAAGACTTATGTAACGGCGGAGCAACAGCGGAAATATGACTATTTCTTTCTGGAAGCCATGCGGATGAAGGAGAAGAAAGAATATGACGCGGCTTTCGGCTTGTTGCAGCATTGTCTGGATATTAATCCGGGTGCTTCTTCTGCGCTTTACGAAGTTTCCCAGTATTACATGTTCCTTCGCCAGGTTCCGCAAGGTCAGGCGGCTCTGGAGCAAGCGGTGGCCTATGCTCCCGACAATTATTGGTATAGCCAGGGGTTGGTCAATCTGTATCAGCAGCAGAATGAACTGGATAAAGCGGTCGTTTTGCTCGAGAAGATGGTCACCCGTTTTCCGACGAAGCAGGAACCTTTGTTCAGCCTGCTTGATATTTATAGCCGTCAGGAAAAATATAACGATGTGATTTCCACACTGAATCGCTTGGAGAAGCGTTTGGGCAAGAACGAACAGTTGTCTATGGAGAAATTCCGCATTTATCTCCAGATGAAAGATGACAAGAAGGCGTTTCAGGAAATCGAGAGCCTGGTGCAGGAATATCCGATGGATATGCGGTATCAGGTGATTTTGGGAGATGTATATCTTCAGAATGGCAAGAAAGAGGAAGCCTACGAGACATATCAGAAGGTGTTGGCGGCAGAGCCGGACAACCCGATGGCTCTCTTCTCGATGGCTTCTTATTATGAACAGACCGGACAAAAGGAATTGCACCAACAGCAACTGGATACACTGCTGCTGAACAAGAGGGTGACTCCTGATACGAAAATCAATGTCATGCGTCAGATAATTGTGGAAAATGAACAGTCATCGGCTAAAGACAGTACCCAAGTGATTGCTTTGTTTGACCGGATGATGAAGCAGGAACAGGATGACCCGCAAGTCCCGATGCTTTATGCGCAGTATCTGCTGTCGAAGAATATGGAGCAGGAAGCCGTCCCGGTGTTGGAACAAGTGGTTGACTTGGACCCGACTAACAAGGCTGCCCGCCTGATGCTAGTCAGTGCCGCTGTGAAAAAAGAAGATTATAAACAGATTATAAAAGTTTGTGAGCCGGGTATCGAGGCTACTCCGGATGCTTTGGAATTGTATTATTATCTGGCAATTGCCTATCATCAGGCGGAACAGACTGACAGCGTATTGACTGTTTGCAACAGAGCACTGAAACACGTGACACCCGATACGAGAAAAGAAGTTGTATCGGATTTCTATTCGATAATGGGGGATATTTACCACACAAAGAACCAGATGGCAGAGGCTTATGCTGCCTATGACTCGGCTTTGGTGTACAATCCTTCCAATATCGGAGCGTTGAATAATTACGCTTATTACTTGTCTGTGGAACGCCGTGATTTGGACAAGGCGGAAGAAATGAGTTACAAAACTGTAAAGGCGGAACCCAATAACTCCACTTATCTCGACACGTATGCCTGGATTCTTTTTGAAAAGGGGAATTATGCCGAGGCACGTATCTACATTGACAATGCCATGAAGAGCGACGGCGAGAAAAGCGATGTGATAGTGGAACATTGCGGGGATATTTATTTTATGACCGGTGATGTGGAAGGTGCGCTGAAATACTGGAAACAGGCGCTCGAAATGGGCAGTGAGTCGAAAACATTGAAACGGAAAATAGAGAAGAAGAAATATATTGCAGAATGAGAAGATTTGTATATCTATTGCTGGTGGTAGTCGTATTGGCAGGTTGTAAGAGTTCGAAGCGTCTGGCGACTTCGGAAACAAAAGCTCCCGTATCCGGCTATCTGGCTTCCAAACTTCAACTGACCATTCCCAATAAAGGGGGGGGGAGCATGTCCGTGGGGGGAACGATGAAGATGAAAACCCACGAACGTGTACAAGTCTCTTTGTTGATGCCTATCTTGCGTACGGAAGTAGCGCGTATCGAAATCACTCCCGATGAAGTATTGCTGGTAGACCGGATGAACAGGAGATTTGTCCGTGCGACGAAAGAAGAACTGAAAGGGATGTTACCAAAGAACGCGGAGTTCTCCCGTCTGGAAAAGATATTGATGGATGCGTCCCTGCCCGGTGGAAAGACGGAACTGACGGGAAAAGATATAGGCATTCCTTCGTTGGAAAAGGCCAAAGTCCAACTTTATGAGTTTTCTACGAAAGAATTCTCCATGACTCCGACCGAACTTACCGCCAAATACCGGCAAGTTCCTTTGGAAGAATTAGTAAAAATGCTGATGGCTTTGTTATGATGAAACGTCTCTTTGTTATTCTAATCAGTTGCCTATGGTTGGCAGTTCCACTTTCCGCCCAGTCGAATAAATTGATTCGCGAGTTGGAAAGCAGGCGCGGCGCGCTGCAAAAGCAGATAGCCGAGTCGGAATCTATATTGAAGAATACAAAGAAAGACGTAGGCAGCCAATTGAATAGCTTGGCGGCATTGACAGGGCAGATTGAGGAACGGAAACGTTATATTCTGGCTATCAATAATGACGTGGAAGCCATCGAACGTGAATTGAACACCTTGGAACGTCAGTTGCGGGCATTGGGGAAAGACTTGAAAGATAAAAAGAGGAAATACGAGGCTTCCGTCCAATACTTGTACAAGAATAAATCGATAGAGGAGAAATTAATGTTCATCTTCTCTGCCAAGAACTTGGGACAGACGTACCGCCGTATGCGTTACGTGCGTGAGTATGCCACTTACCAACGTTTGCAGGGTGAAGAGATTCTGAAGAAGCAGGAGCAGATACGCAAGAAAAAAGCAGAACGCCAACAGGTGAAAGCAGCCAAGGAGAATCTGCTGAAAGAGCGTGAAGGCGAAAAGGTGAAACTGGAAGCTCAGGAAAAAGAAAAACGGACACTGGTAGCCAATCTGCAAAAGAAACAGAAAGGCCTTCAGAACGAGATTAATAAGAAACGCAAAGAGGCAAACCAACTGAATGCCCGTATCGACAAGCTCATTGCCGAGGAAATAGAACGCGCCCGCAAGCGTGCCCAGGAGGAAGCCCGCCGTGAAGCGGCTGCACGTAAGAAGGCAGAAGGCAGCCAGTCTTCCGGAACGGGGACAGCAGCAAAAACAAACTCAAAACCTCTGGAAGCTTACACCATGAGCAAGGCAGACCGGGAACTGTCCGGCAACTTTGCCGCCAACCGTGGTAAACTTCCCATGCCTATATCCGGTGCTTATATCATCACCAGCCATTACGGACAATATGCAGTGGAAGGTTTGCGTAATGTGAAACTGGATAATAAAGGAATAGACATTCAGGGAAAACCCGGAGCGCAGGCACGTGCCATCTTCGATGGTAAAGTAGCAGCCGTATTCCAGTTGAACGGATTATTCAATGTACTTATCCGTCACGGCAACTACATTTCCGTTTATTGTAACCTTTCGTCGGCCTCTGTGAAAACCGGTGATACGGTGAAAACGAAGCAATCCATAGGACAAGTCTTCTCCGACGGGACGGACAATGGAAGGACAGTATTGCACTTCCAGTTGCGGCGGGAAAAAGAGAAACTGAATCCGGAGCCTTGGCTCAACCGATAAAATAGATGACTGTTTCTAACCTTGATAATTTCCCTCTCCATCTATCTCTTTTTCACTCCTTTCACTTTTTGGGTAAACTATTATTTTCCAATCTCTTATGGGTGAATCCTTTCTCTGCTTGGGGCTTTATGCCGCTTTCAACGGTTTCACCAGATATACATTCCCATATTTGGTATGTTTGCGGGTGACTCCCGCTGCGAGCAGCACTTGTGCAAATGTAGCCGGATTACTTCCGCGCATGGCAGCCGGGTTATACATTTTCAGTCTCCTGAATATGTCCGAAGCCGAAAGCCGTTCACTTCCTTCTTCATCGTCTCCGGCCATCCGGTAGCAGGCATGAAAGACTTCTTCCGCCGGACAAGGATGATAAAAGGCGGTGTTGTGGCGTTGCAATTTCTCTAGAAAAAAGATATTTTTTCCTTAACGGAAGATATCTGCTTCTTATCACCCTTTTCACTATTATTTATCGTATCTTTGCCTTAGATTTATCAATGATTCACTAGTGTGGTTTAATTAAATGACTAAAGTTGTTTAATTGAATAACAGTAGTAGTTTGAATGAACCACGGTAGTGGTTCGTTGGTAATTCTAAAGGTTTTGCATAAAAAGTATTCATTATAAAGACGTTAACTGCTTATGGCTATACTTTACGATTGGTATGAGAATCCCGGTGAATCCGATGATTCGGAAGAGAAAGGCTTGCATCCCCGCATTTTTTTGAATGGGAAGCTGGGGATGGACAAATTGTGCCGGATGATTCACAACCGCAGTTCCCTTTCTGTGGGTGATGTGAAAAATGCGTTCGAGATGCTTGCCCAAATCTGTGGTGAGGAACTGCGCGAAGGACGTGAAGTGCATATCGAAGGGCTCGGCTATTTTGCCCCTATCTTAAGGAGCACGGAGAAAGTGACTCGTAGCACAAAGAACAAATCATCGAAAATGGAATTGAAAACAATCGGTTTCCGTCCCGATGCCCGTCTGAAGGGTGAGCTTAGAGGTGTCAAGGTTAGCCGGAGCAACTATGCGCGCCATTCGGAATCTCTGTCGGAAGTAGAGATAGATATGCGGTTGAAGGAGTATTTTGCCGAGCATGATGTAATGCTCCGTTATGATTTTCAGGAAGTGTGCTGCATGACGCGGACTACGGCGAACCGTCATCTCCGACGATTGCAGGACGAAGGGAAATTGCGGAATATAGGTAAACGCATGCAACCGATTTATGTACCTGCGGCAGGGTATTACGGGGTGTCGCGCGAATTGGTGCGGCGGTAAGTGGTGAAAGCACTGTGAGGCGACTTTTACAGCATCGCTTTCACCCGCTTTCCTGCTTCGGATAGAGGTTTCGGGAAAAAGGTGAAAGCGATGAAGGGACAGTGGTTTTGTTGGGTAATCCGGGACTTTTTCGTTTTATGAAAAGAATATTGAAGATGATTATCAATGTGAATATTTTTTTCGCTATATTTGTGATTCAAGAATACAAGATAAAATGAGTGATGAAATTTCCGACTTATCCTTTTAAGCAATTACTGTCAGGCGGCTTGCTTTGCTGTTTGATTCTACTGGCAGCTTATATATTTCAGGCCTTTTTCCCCGGAATGTATGTTGATGCATTCTCGTCTTCGATGCATTTATTGATGTGGCTGATTCTTTTTGTGGGGGCGTTATTGTGGACATTTCGTGCAAAGGGAGAACGTATTGGTATTTCTGAAGTGATAGACTGGCAGTTCATTGCTGCTTTTATTTTGATTACGGCAGATGAAATTTATATGATTATGCCGAGGGAGATTCATATGGAAATAGCACCTGTGTTGTCGGAGTATACTATTCCTGTGTTGGTCGTTATTGGTATAATGGTAGCCGCTACAATAAAAGTCTCTATTACATTGTATCAGAAGTTGGCGGATGAACGGCGGCAGGCTGTTCTTCAAACTCAAAAAATGCAGCAATTACTTGATTCTCCACCAACTGGACAGAAGGACATTGTTTTCCTTCGCAAACTTATTGAAAATCGGTCTATCGCTCAATTTTCTGCCAAAGACTATATTTTGCTGATAGAAGAATGCCGGATGATTGATTCCGAATTCTTTGTTTGGTTGAAGAAACAAGGCTGTCAACTTCCACCGCGGGATATTGTACTCTGTGTGTTAATCCGGATGTATAAGACTAAAGATGAAATACTATCTATATTTTGTATTACTGACGGGACGTATCGTACGATGAAGTCTCGTGCCCGAAAGCGTTTAGGTATTGGCGACGAGGAACTGGAATCTTTTCTGCAAACAGCGCTAAAATAATAACTTTTGTAAAGTGCCTGCCAGTCGTATAAATGTATCAATAATAGTCAAACTCCCACCCATGATGATATAATAGAACCATACTCGCCTGTTGGAGTATGGCTCTTGTGGAAATATACTGATAGCTCCTGCTACAAGTGCTATGCGTGCAAGAAGTTCGAAGAAGATAATGAGGAAATCTTGAAATGTGTAGTTTAGGTTGTCAATAAAGCAATCTAGATAACACATTGCAATGCTGGTAAGCCACATTACATTATTTAGAACTAGATATATAATTATCTTTCTATACATTCTTCGTATGCTCTATCAGACGCTCTTTTGCATCTTTCATAGTTAGCTAATGCTTGCGTGTAACAATAATTATTTGTAGAAGACTCTTGTTTACATTTTATAATGGCATTATCATAATCCGCTTTTGCCTGTGCATAGGCTGCTTGTCTTTTTGCTTCACAACTATTAGCATTAGCATCTCCGCCTTCAGTACGTGTTTTTATGAGTGTTTTATCTGTAGATTCATGGCTCTCGGCATACTGTCTGAACAGTGATATACGTTCATCTTCGCTTAGTCTGGAGAATCCGGTGTGTAGAAGTAAGTTTTCCTTAGCTTCATTCATCTGTTGAAGTTCTTTTTCTAAATTCGCTTTTCTGATAAACTCTTCCATGTAATCATCATCGTTCAAGTTTTCCATGAGTTTGTCATGCTCTTCTTCACTCAGAGTTGAAGTGTAAGCCTGAAACTTGTCTGCTAAGAGTCTACTATTCCTTTCAAATTCCCAAAATTCATCAGAAATAGCAATAGAGTCGATAAGTGAATTTGTATTATTTATTATGTTTGATGAAAGCGCTGATTTTCGGGGTATCCCGTTTTCTTCTATTTGTAGTTCATCAGAATAGTATTCGTCCGTGTTACAGCTATGAATAATAAAGATAGTCGCTAATCCAAAGACAAGCGTCATTGCATAATACAAAAAATGTCTTTTCTTTCTCATAATTATAAGTGTTTGATTTATTTTGAGTGCAAGGTAATAAAAAAAAGATTCATCATAATGATATCTGTTTTGAAAAAAAGGAGATTGTTTAGTTTTGATACATTTATTGTGTTACAATATTGCATTAAATTAAGAAACAGAAACCAGTGAAAAGTCTTTCTATGCTGCTATGACGGCTTTACGAGTGTAACATTAATGAGGTCTTATCTTAGAAAAGACTGTTTTAGTTCAACGAGGTATAAGAATTCTATTTTACACTGTTACAATATTGAAGAAATATAAAAAAATATTGTACTAGAACCCTCTATAGCCTTTTGTAAGGTTTGAAATAGTGTAACACACTATTGTATTGCCTCAAAATGGTTCGTATTTTTGCTGAAAAAGTAATGCGGTTATTTTTTAATGATGGATGTACGGAATTAGCGCCCATAAGATAATTGTTGTTTTTACAACATGTGGCTCTCTGCAAAACAGCGATTGCTTGACTAATCGTGATTGTAAAGAAATAAGGGATTGTGGTTTTCTTACTTCTGAAACATGCGATGGGATATGTGTGTTTGGTGGTTAATGACATTTGAAATTATTTATTAATTGAACTTATTCCTTTTAATTTTATAAAAATGAAAGTATCTACTATCTTGAAATGTATTGTGACAGCTTTTTTAGCTTTTATAATTGTTTATTTATCATGTAATTTCCCATTGTTTAATGCGGAGTTGATTTTTCTTTATATGGTTATTATAATGATAATCATATACCTGTATGCGGGTAAGAAAGTAAGATATATGATACAGTTGTCTTTTTTTTGGGGAATAATTTATGCTTTTGTGATTATATCGTTACGAAGTATTTCCCGCAATCATGCAATTCTTATTGGTTTTCCGACTATAGTGTTATTTACTTGGGGATTTACTTATTGTTATCGTAAAAAACTCTCGAAGAAAAATATCTTTATAATGTTATTAATGACTCTTATTTTCTTGGAAGGACCAGTACGAATTATCAATTTTTCAGGTACATTGATTTCTTTGCCATCTTTTATTTTTAATTTGGTAGCTATTCTTATTGGCTGTATGCTGTTTTTTAGCAGATATAATCGGATTATATGGCTCTCTTTTGGTGGCGTTTTGGGATGTGCAGTCTGGATGTTTTGTCAAGGAGGAGATATGTGGGCGCACAAAGTTGTTCATGGGACATACACAGGAAAAATTTACAGGCTTGCAAATGATTATTTTCTATATGATGAGAAAGGGGACACGCTGTTTTTATCTCAATTGAAGGGGAAAATTGTATTGCTGGATTTTTGGAGTAATGGTTGTGGAGTTTGTTGGGAGAAATTTCCTATGATGCAAGATTTATATGACAAATATAAGAATGAAAATGTTTTTATTGCTGGAGTTTTCGTTGAAAAGAAAGAAGGAGAATATGAAGAGAATATGAAGAAATTTAGTTGTAAATATACTTTTCCGATTTTCAAGGTTTCTAAAGATGCTTCTTTGGTGAAAGATTTGTCGGTGAAACGATTTCCTAGTCTTGCTGTTTTGGACACAGATGGGGTCTTTCGAGGTTTTGGAAATATTGAAATTGTAATAAAGATGTTTAATAATATGGTAGATACAGAAAAAGGGAAAAATGACAAATAATACGATAGATTTTTATCGGAATAGTAGCGAAACGGGCATTAATTATAAGATTATGATAGGATTTGAAGTAATAATTAATAATCGAGAACCTGTGATTATTACATCCAATGATGTGGCATATGTAATAATGAACTGTAATTATTCTTCTGGCGATAATATTCATATAGGCGGAATAGATACATTGAGTAGCCTTGTTTGGGTTGATGAGAACTTGAAAATAGGTGATAAGGTTGTAATAAAAGTAGTTGAAACATCAAAAGTATCTCCTGCTATGAAAAAAAACTGTGATAAAGATGAATTGAGAATAAAATATGAACAACTTAAAGTGGAGCTTCAGGAAAATGGGCTCATATAGATTGTATGAAAGGACTTGTTGTAAAATTTAAAAATAAAATATGCAAGGCTGGTATTCCTCAATGTGGAGTAGGTCTTGTTGCTAATATTACTTGGCATAGTGGTGTGTTTTGGAGTGTTAGTGGTTTGAGAATGCCTGAAGAAATGCACTTGGTATGGGATGGGGGATGTTGGAAATTGGGGACGTAATAGAGGTGGAAGTTGCTGAATTTGAGGAAGCTTCAATGCTTGTTGCGGAAGAAAAACACGCTTGCTTGATTGAAAATAAATCGGAGAATGTAGATGATTCGAAGGATTTGGAACATAAGTTAAATCTTTATTATCGGCTGAAAAAAGTATTGGAGGATGAGAATCAGGTAAGTGAGTGAAGATGAAGAAAATGATTGTTGTGCTATAGATAGTCCCTAGCATTGCAATGCCGTAAGTATTGGGCGGATTATGATTTGATTATTAATAAGGATTCCTTGCAGGAAGTGGTTCGGAAATATAATTATGTAATAGGGCGAATGTGCGTTCCTTATCGGGAAACCGGAAATAATAATCTGGCATATCTTGCCGCTTTTAATAGTGGAGTGCCTTCCGGCATCATTCCTGTAACTTGGGGGAAAATAAACCGTACGAAGCAGAATGTCACTTTCTCGTCCGTAATTCCGGATAGATACTATTTCCCTGTTTACTATTCACCATTTGGCAAGTCATTCTCTTTTGGAGAACCTTTCTATCTGGACAAAGGTGGGAAGATAATAAAGTCTCATATAGAAGGAAAGGCTGATGATGTGACATTGCTTCGTAAGTTCCCTATGAAGCAAGGATTGGAGGATAAGGCGGTAAAATTGATTGGAACGGTAATTCAGGCAAGTAATGACCCCGGTTTTCAGCCCTGTGATACAGTCGGGATAATAGCGGATACACTACAACCTTATTTTCAGGATATAAAACTTGACATGAATAAAGGACCTTATCAATATTATCAGATAAAGACAACAGATGAATATCCACATGCTGCCCTGTCCGAACTGGAATTTATAACTGACATCCGATATGGATATGAGAATGTCATTGCGGCATCTCCTTTGCCGATACTGTCATCTGGGGATACTTTATCAGAAGATAAAACTGAAGTCCGACTAATGGATGAACCTTTGGAACGGATTAAATGGAAGTCTGAATACGACGGTAATCCGCAAACATCTCCGGAACTTTACCCGACTATACGTTTTATGTTGAAGAAACCTCAATTTGTTACAAAGATACGGATGATGCCATTGAATGCTGACAATGGTATTATAGCGGGTAATCAATATGAATTGTTTTGTTGGAATAATGGCGAATGGAAGAAAATCCTGAGTGAACGGGCTAGATATAATTATATTACGGTCAGTGTTCCGTCCGGTTCACTTTTATGGCTCAGAAACCTGACGGGAGGAAAAGAAGAACTTCCATTTTATGTGGATAGTGATGGGCTACAGAAATTTATCTATCCTTAATTATGTTTGAAATATGGGGATAATATTAAGAGATAGTGTATGTGATATATTAGTAGATTGAATTTTAGAACATGAATGGGCTTCTGTTAAATCAGAAGCCCGTCCAATAACTCTAAATACAGCCCGATGGCTTCTTCTATCTCCTTCAACATGATATATTCCTCTGCCGTGTGCGAGCGTGAAGAACGTCCCGGTCCTATTTTCACCGATGGAAAGGACATTAATGCCTGGTCGGACAGGGTAGGAGAGCCGAAAGGAACGCATCCTATTTTTATAGCTCTTTGAACGAACGGATGCTTCTCGTCAATTCGTGAAGAGTTGAGACGATACGAACGTGCCTTGGCATCGCAAGTGATATGTTTCTTGATTTCGGCAAATAGTTCTTCATTGGAATAAAGTTCATTGCTACGAATATCGACAACGAAAGTGCATTTATCGGGAACTACATTATGTTGCGTACCTGCATTGATTACAGTGACACTCATTTTCACAGCACCCAGCAGTGGGGATTCTTTTTCAAAACGATAATCGCGGAACCAAGCAATATCGTTCAATACCTTATATATAGCATTGTCACCTTCATTGCGTGCCGCATGTCCGGCTTTGCCTGTTGCGGTGACATCCAATACCATCAGCCCTTTTTCGGCAATGGCAGGCTGCATCTCCGTAGGTTCGCCTACGATGGCGAATGAAACGGGCGGAAGCCCCGGCAATACACTTTCAATTCCGTCTTTTCCCGAAACTTCTTCTTCGCAGGAAGCGAGATAAATCAGATTATACTTCTGCGAAGTACGACATAGTTGCAGGAACACCTGTAACAGAGAGACAACACTGGCACCGGCATCATTGCTTCCCAAACCGTACAGTTTGCCGTTTTCTTCCCGCGGAGTGAACGGGTCTTTCCGCCAGCCGTTCACCGGCTTTACCGTGTCTATGTGGGAGTTAAGCAGGATAGTCGGCTTCTTCAGGTCGAACATCGGGCTGAGACACCATACATTGTTTCCTTTGCGTCCGGTCTGCATACCTTCCATTTCGATATAGTTCTGCAGAAAATCGGCTGCCTGAGTCTCTTCCCGGCTGATGGAAGGTATACTAATCAATGATTTAAGCAGGCTTACAGCCTCGGTTGCCATATACGGAATATCATATTTCATAGTTGGATATACTGCTTTAGCGTTGTGATTCAGATGTTATATTGTTACTAATTATTTTTACACAAAGATAGTCATTTTGCGTAATTGTTTCAAATAAAATTAATAAAGAAATGCTTATATGTTGATTATTAGTGGTTTATGACAAAGAGGGCCTTGAGAACTTATTTTTTTGAATGTTTTCTTATGAAAAGGTTGTTGATAAATTATTTAATAATTAATTTTGTTGGAGGATTTTATATTTTACTTGTTAATCTTAATGGATATACATGATGATTATCACACGAATGGAAGATAAAGTTCTTCGTTTTAAAAAGTTTTTTGATCTGAATTTTCCCAAAGTAAAGACTTTCGCATGGCAATTGTTAAAATCGGAAGAAGATGCAGAAGACATAGCTCAAGATATTTTTGTTAAGCTATGGGAGAAACCGGATTTATGGTTAGAACGTGAAAAATTGGATAGCTATTTATATACAGTTGTACGAAACCATATCTATAATTTTTTGAAGCACAAGGCTGTAGAATATGACTATTTGGATATCGCAGCAGAAAAAATGCGAATGGCGGAGCAGGGATTGCCTACGCCGGATGATGAATTTTGTGCTCATGAACTTGAGCTTTTTGTTCAGATGGCCCTTGAACGTATGCCGGAACAGCGTAGGCGTGTTTTTCTAATGAGCAGAGAGGAAGGTATGACTTCACTGGAAATTGCTGAGAAACTGAATGTTTCGGTTCGTACAGTTGAACAACATATTTATAAAGCCCTTCAAGATCTGAAAAAAATCGTTTTATTTTTATTTTTTTTCTATTTAGACTAAGTAGGTATGTCTGGCAAGTTGTCTCTTATATGTAACACTTGATTTGGCATAGATGAAAAGTAAATTGGAAAAACAGCTACGCTTTTTTATTGACTTTGATTATTCAAAGCGGACAATCGACAGATTTCACCGTTGGATGATCAGTTCTGATTCTGCAGAAGAGAAAGAAACAGCACTTCATAATCTATGGTTTGAGACAAAAGGAAAGTCTGAACGCGGTATGGAGCATTCGTTTCAGCAGATATTGGATAAAATCGGCATTGAATACACTCCAATGGTTACAAATACCAACCGCTGGAAGTGGTGGAAACCTGTTGCGGCAGCTGCTGTTATCGTCTTTCTGTCTGTGACGGCTACTTTGTGGGTAAGTTACAACCATTTTGACAGGGACAACGCCGTGATGGTGGAACATTATGTGAATAATGGAGCTAAAGAGACAATCAGTCTTCCGGATGGAACTACCGTACATCTGAATTCCGGTTCATATGTATTTTATCCTGAAAATCTGGAGGGAAAGACCCGGACGGTTTATCTGATGGGAGAAGCAGAATTTAAAGTGGCGAAAAATCCGGAGAAACCTTTCATTGTGCGATCCTCAAATATGGCAATAACTGCCTTGGGAACAGAGTTTAATGTGAAAGCTTATCCGGAAGAAGATGTGATAACAGCTTCTTTGATCGAAGGAAAAGTGCGTGTGGATTGCAATGATACGACCAGTTATGTCTTAACTCCCGGTTATCAGGTTGTGTATAATAAATGTACGGCTGACTGCCAATTGCTGACTGCCAACATGAAAGATGTAACGGCATGGATGAGGGGCGAACTTGTGTTCGACAAGGTCACTCTCGCCGAAATTGTGCGGACGCTGGAACGTCATTACGGAATCACATTTCATATCTCAACAAAGAAATCTAATCAAGACCGTTATAATTTTGTATTCAGAAAAGACGCGACTTTGGAAGAGACATTGGAGGTGATGAAAGTGGTCATTGGGCAATTCAATTATCGATTGGAAGACAGTATCTGCTATATTATTTGGTAGAGAAAAATAATAAATATTTTTTATTAAACTTAAATCTAATATGCTTATGTAAAAAAATATCCGGAAGAGGCTCCACCCTCTCCGGATATGAAATGATTTTTAGCCCTAAAACAAATAAGCAACTTCTTGCTTGTTTAAGAAACGAGAAAAAATACATGATTTAAAACTAAAAACGTCGTAAAGATATGAATTTATATCTGGAAAACACTAGAAAAAGTATATTAATAACTTTTCTATTATTAATAGGGTCAATACTTTATGCCCAAAGTAATAGTAAAATAACAATAAAAAAGAAGAATATTTCATTGCAGACAGCTTTGGCTGACGTTAGGGAACAGACCAAAATGTCTGTATCTTACAACAGTTCTCAACTCCCTAATACAAGAATATCTTTAGATATAAACAACCAGCCTTTGGAGCAGGCGCTGAATACTATTCTTGCCGGAACGGGGTTCACGTATACCGTAAAAGATACTTATATAATGATTATTCCGGAACAGGCTGCTAAAAAATCTAAAAGCAGAAATGTGGCGGGTAATGTAGTGGATGGAAAAGGTGATCCGCTAATTGGAGTTACTGTGCTTGAAAAAGGGACTACTAACGGAACTGTAACTAATATAGACGGTAACTATCATATTACCACACAAGGTGCCACTCCCGTATTGGTGTTTTCCTATATCGGCTATCAGCCGAAGGAAGTGGCTGTAAAAGAAAATGTAATCAATGTAGTGTTGGAGGATGGTTCGCAGGCACTGGATGAAGTGGTTGTTACGGCTTTAGGTATCAAACGTGCTGAAAAAGCGCTTTCCTATAATGTACAGACTGTAAGTAATTCAGAACTGACCGCAGCCAAAGACGCTAACTTTATGAACAGCTTGAACGGTAAGGTGGCTGGTGTCAATATCCAGAAGAGTTCCTCTGGTGTGGGCGGTGCTACACGCGTCATCATGCGTGGTTCCAAATCTATTGTCGGCAACAACAATGCTTTGTATGTGGTTGATGGTATGCCTATCGGAAACCCTTCACGTGGTGTCATCCAGACAGAATATGGTGCAGTGGCCGGTAGTGAAAGCATCTCGGACTTTAACCCCGATGATATTGAAAGCATTTCTGTGCTGACAGGTCCTTCGGCAGCGGCTCTTTATGGTGCGGCTGCGGCCAACGGTGTGATTCTGATTAACACCAAGAAAGGTAGTGAGGGCAAGATGAAGATTAACTTCTCATCCAATACAGAATTCTCGAAACCGATGATATCACCGGAATTTCAAAACAGTTATGGTAACCGGGAAAACTCCTATCGAAGCTGGGGCGAGAAACTGGCTACACCTTCCTCATTTGATCCCATGGATTTTTTCAAGACTGGTATGAACACCATCAATTCGCTGAACATTTCTTCGGGTACCCGAACTAATCAAACGTTTATCTCTTTGGCCTCTACCAATTCTAAGGGTGTCATTAAAAACAATGAATATTACCGTTACAACTTCTCTTTCAGAAATACTGCGCTCATGCTGGATGACAAGTTGCATGTTGACTTGGGGGCTAGTTATGTCATTCAGGCCGAGCAGAACATGATTTCAGGCGGACGTTACTTCAACCCGTTGTTCCCGCTTTATCTGTTTCCCCGTGGCGAGGACTTCGAGAATGTGAAAATATTTGAGCGTTACAACGAAGAACGTCGTTTCCCTACCCAGAACTGGGAATATGGCGATCAAGGACTCTCCTTTGAAAATCCCTATTGGATTATCAACCGTGAGATGTTCCCTACCAAGAAAAACCGTTATATGCTTCACGGTAGAGTACAATATGATATTTTCGACTGGTTGAATATTGCCGGACGTGTGCGTTTGGATAAGACTCATTCCACCGAAGAACGTAAACTTCATGCTTCTACACTTGAACTGTATACAGGGTCTTCGAAAGGTAGCTACACGACTAAAGAGGAGTTCTATACTCAAACTTATGCTGACGTGATGGCTAATATAAACAAACGATTCGGTGCAGACTTTTCGCTGACGGCTAACGTGGGCGGTAGCTTTGAAGATCATTACACACGTAGCATTAATGTAGGTGGCAAACTGATGACCGTACCCAATCTTTTTTCGCTGGCCAACGTAGAACCCGCTTCAGGTAACAGAGACCAAGAATATCTTCGTACACGCAACGTTGCTTTCTTTGCCAGTGCGGAACTGGGGTGGAAAAACATGCTCTATCTGTCAGCTACGGGACGCTGCGACTGGGCCTCTCAGTTGGTCAGCAATGGAGATACTCCCTGTATCTTTTATCCCTCCATCGGTTTGTCAGGTATCATTAGCGAAATGGTGAAATTGCCTGAATTTATTTCTTACTTAAAGCTGCGTACATCTTATACCGAGGTAGGATCGCCTATTACACAGATAGGTATCACTCCCGGTACGGTGACCGATCCGATGTCGGGTGGTGTTATTAACCCGATTTCCACTTATCCGTATCCCGATTTCAAACCGGAACGGACCAAATCCTATGAAGTGGGTATCAATGCCCGTTTCCTGAACGGACGGATTTCTTTCGACGGAACTTTCTACCAATCCAATACATATAACCAGACTTTCCTTTCGGTCATGTCGCCTGCCACCGGTTATTCGGGTTTCTATGTTCAGGCTGGTAACGTGCGCAACCGGGGGGTGGAAATGACATTGGGCTACACTGATACGTTCGGTAAGGTGAACTATTCTACACACTTGACTTATACGGCCAACAAAAACAAAATTGTAGAAATGGTGCACGACTATCGCAATCCTATCGACAACTCACTGGTAAATATTACGGAGTTGACTTTGAAGGAAGCTGGCGATGTATATCTACGCGAAGGCTATTCCATGTCCGATGTCTTTACCACAGGTATTTTGCAGCGTGGCAGAGACGGCAGGCTCGTTGAAGAAGGAACCGGTTATCAGGTTGACCGCACCCAACGTATCCGTTTAGGTTCGGCCGATCCGGACTTTACTATGGGATGGCGTCACGATATCAGCTATAAGAATCTCTCGCTGGGTTTAATGATTACCGGACGTTTTGGAGGTATCGTCACATCACAGACACAGGCATTTATGGATGCATTCGGTGTGTCTAAGGTATCGGCTGAAGCTCGCGATAACGGCGGTGTGATGTTGGACGGACACCGATATGATGCCGAACGCTATTACAATACTGTGGGCGGACAGGGACTGATGAGTTACTATACTTACGATGCTACCAACATTCGTCTGCAAGAACTTTCGTTGACCTATTCGCTGCCGAAGAAGTGGCTGGGCAATGTTTTCAATAATGCCGCCATCTCCTTTGTGGGACGCAATCTCTTCATGTTCTATCGTAAGGCTCCGTTCGACCCCGACATGAACGGTTCTACAGGTACGTATAATCGCAGTGACTTTTTCATGGCTCCCAGTTTAAGGAACTTAGGATTTAGTATTAAGTTTAGCTTGTAACAATTAATATATTCAATTTATGAAAATACAGATAAAAAAGATAGTGGGGGTACTATTGGCATGTGCAGGGCTCATGACAAGCACCTCATGCGTAGATTTTGAAGAGATAAATAAAAACCCGTATCTCCCAGACAAGGACATGGAGCAGAAGGACGGTGTGCTTAACGGTGCCTATATGCCGAATTTGGAAAAACATATCATTCCTGTACCGCTCAAAACAGATAATACAGATCTGACTAATGCTTATCAGATTTCCATCAACTTGTGTGGTGACTCGTGGGTGGGATATTTCTCACCACGTGACAACAAATGGAACGAGGCCTCCAATACTACTACGTTCTTCTTTTCGGAAGGTTGGGTGAACCTGATGTATGAGTGTGCTATCACCAATATCTTTGCGCCCTGGATTCAACTGAAGAATATCAACATGAGCGGCGAAAATCCCAATAAAGAAATGTACGCTATTGCACAGATATCTAAGATTATGGGTCTGCATCGTTCTACCGACAAGTTTGGCCCCATCCCTTACAAGCAGGTGGGAAACGGCTCGTTCACCGTGGAATATGATTCTCAGGAGTCGGTGTATCGCTCATTCTTCGAAGAACTGGACGAAGCTGTCACTATTCTGTACGACTTTTATATGAAAGCGAACACTACCGTACCTATGGCTTCAGACGTAGTGTATGAGGGCAATGTAGCCAAGTGGATACGTCTGGCCAACTCATTGATGTTACGACTTGCAATCCGTGTGCGCTATGCTGATGAGGAATTGGCACGTACATATGCCGAAAAGGCTATTAAGAATCCAATGGGTGTGATGGAAAACATAGACGATATGGCGAAGATGGATAGAGGTGCTAATTTGCAGACAAAACATCCGATGTACCAGATTGCTGACCCGGGACAGTACAACGATAGCCGCATGGGAGCCACTATCCAATGTTACTTGAAAGGATATTCAGACCCGCGTATCTCCAAATATTTTCAGGACCAAGGAAAGAAAGCTATACGTGCCGGTTTGCCGGTTACTCAGAAAGTGTATGACGGAGCATCTCTGCCTAACATTTCGGAAGACGATCCTGTGTATTGGATGAGGGCTTCGGAGGTCGACTTTCTGCGTGCAGAAGGAGCTTTGGCCGGCTTTGATATGGGTGGTGGAACTCCTCGGCAGTACTATGAATCGGGCATCCGGAAATCTTTTGCTGAATGTGGCGCAAGTGTTGGTTCTTACTTGAACAGTAACACTCCTCCACAGGCCTTTGTAGACCCGGTGAATGCGGCTTACAACTATGTAGCACCCAGTACCATCACCGTGAAGTGGAATGAGGCGGATGATGCAGAGAAAAAGTTGGAACGCATTATTACACAGAAGTATCTGGCCCTCTTCCCCGACGGTCGAGAAGCATGGAGCGAATGGAGACGCACAGGATACCCGCGGCAGATTCCTCCGGTGAACAATTTCACTAACTCTGATGTGAAGAAAAGCGACGGTCACAAGGATGGCGTGCGCCGTATCCCATATCCGCGCGATGAATACGAACACAACAGTGAAAACCTGCAAAAAGCCATTCAACAATATTTGGGCGGAATAGATAAGGCTTCCGTAAATGTATGGTGGGACAAAAAAGAAAAAAAGTAACTCTTAAACAATACAGAAATGATGAATAACATAAAAAAATGCTTCGTTTTATCACTCATGGCAGGTTTCATGTTTTCATGTACTGACATTGAAACCATCGACTTGGAAAAAGAAGCCGTGAAAGCTCTGTATGAGAATCGTGATAAAGATAAATGGGCGGAGGAAGATGCCCAGAAACAACAGAACTATGAGGACTCTGTACGCATAGCCGAGGAGAACAAACGTCTATATGAACTCTATCTGGCAGACTTAAGGGAGTACAAAGAAACCAAGCATCCGGTGATGTTCGGATGGTTCAACGCATGGAGTGCCGAAATTCCGGGCGAATACTCTAATCTGACGTTAATTCCTGACAGTATGGATATCGTTTCTATTTGGGGAAACTGCTTCAAAATCAATGAAAAACGTCTGAAACAGATGAGAGAGGTGCAGAACAAAGGTACCAAGGTTATTGTAGGTTGGATTGTAGAAAACGTGGGTAATGGACTTAGTAACATTCCTGAAGGAGGGTGGTCTGATGACCCGACAACAGGAATCAAGCAATATGCACAAGCCATCTTGGACTCCATCGCCAAGTATGGGTATGATGGCTTCGACATCGACTATGAGCCTTCCTATGCTTCTCCTTTCAAGCCAGGTAAACATTGTGGCGACTGGACAGACGACTGGACAGACTACAGACCTATCATTTCCTGCAACCAGGACGGTAATAAAGAGTATGAAAATCTTTTCTTTCAAACGTTGCGCGATGGTTTGGATAAACTGGAAGCTAAAGATGGTAAAAAGAAAATTCTGAATATCAATGGTTCAATCCATTATCTGTCTCCGGAAATGGCACCTCTCTTTTCCTACTTTGTGGCACAAGCCTATAATAGTAGTTATAGTGGGTGGACATCCAAGATAACCAACCGGTTGGGAAGCGATGTGAAAGACCGGATTATCTATACAGAGACATTTGAAAGCGGACAGGCTAACCGGATAAGTTTTGAAAATTATGCAAGATTCGTGGTGGACGATCTAGGTCGGGAAGCTGGCGGTATCGGTGCTTATCACATCAATGCGGATTCATTTGACAAAAACGAGTATCGTTATGTACGAAATGCAATTTCCATCATGAATCCTCCTATCAAGTAATATAATCATTTTATAAACTAAAATAATATGAAGAAATATATAGCATTATTATTCCTGTCCTTGGGATTTTTCACTGCTTGCGACATGGTCAGCGGTGAAGGAGAGGGTGCAGAAAATGCGGTCTATATGGGTAACACCAACAGTAGCGGTGTAATCTCGATGGTGGTAAGCAACGATAAAGGCGGCAGTGCTGTGATTACTCCCCGACTGGCCAACATAACCGACCAACCGGTGGAAATAACGGTAGAAGTGGATAAACAACTGCTGGAAGAGTATAACGCCAAAGCCGGCCTGACGCTGGAACCCATGGCAATAGAAGACTTTGTGTTTATCACCAAAGACAAAAAAGAAACACATGGAAAAGCCGTGGTGACCATTGCCCCCGGACAGTATAACGCCAGTGTGGAGGTAAAGATTCCGGAAATAGATGAAACCAAATATCCCTATAGTAGGCGTTTTGCTATTCCGGTATCCATCACCAGTTCCTCCAAGTATAAGATACTGAGTTCGCCGGACTTCGCCATCATTCGTTTGAGCCGCGAACTGGTTACTTCCGTCGGTCGATTCTCACGTGCAGGAAGTATCGCACTGGTACCCAATGCAGAGTTAAGAAAGCCTATGGATAACTGGACCATGCAGGTGAGCATGCTTTACCCGAATATGACTAACAGTAACCAAACTATCATGTCGATTCAATCTGGTACGGGCGATTTTTACACCCGTATTACCAACGACAAAGGTATTCAGATTAAGAACGGTCGGGATGGAGATGATACTTGGACCAACAAGCCCCTGGCTAATGGAAAATGGCTGAACATTAGTCTTGTTCATAGGAATGCTTCCAGTATATCGGTTTATGTGAATGGAGAATTGCAGAAAACGTTCGAAACCTCGCCTATCTATTTTTCGGACATGAATAAGTGCTGTTTATTTATAGGCAACACTCAATATACTAGTGTTTATATTCGTGAAGCACGCATGTGGAATCGGGCATTGACCGACGGAGAAATCATAGACAAGGAATACTTGCCTCAAGATCCGACAGATCCCAGTCTGATTATGTACATGCCTTTCAACACAGTGGAGAACAATGGAATGGAAGAACTTACAGGCAATTGGGAAATCTCGGATTTTCGCACATTGGGTATATGGGACGAAGATCCCCCCAAAATGTCGTATGTAGAAAATGTGAAATTCCCATCGGAAGATTTGGTTATTATAGAGCCGGAAAATTCCGAAGAAGAAATCAGATGATAAGTCTTCCGTTTGTGTAATCAATTAAAAATCAAGATAAATGAAAAAAATAATTCAATTGCTGTATATATTGTTTGCCGTAGCTGCCTTCTCGGCTTGTAGCGATGATAATCAGGGAGAAGTGGTAAGTCAGGATTTGGCTTATCAGCTTGATGCAAACTATGTATTTGTGGATATTCCAGAGGAGTTTCCGTTTGATCCTTCCAATATTTTGTATCTGGAGGGTAGGACTGTGATGAAACTGAATGCCAAGAGTGATGGGACACAGACTACGATAACCGAAGGGACTGAGTTCACCTTTAATGTAAAATTGAAAAAGGCTTTGGATCAAGATGTCAAGGTACGTCTTAGAAAGGATCTCGATTTGTTGGAAGGACATACTTTGGCAGAGTTGCCGGACGAAGCATTCGAACTGGCTGATGCCATCATAACCGCCGGAAGCAGAGAGGGGACAATCGCTTTGGATATCACCAAGCCGGATGTATTGAATGCAATGCCGGGATATGTTCTCCCGCTATGTTTGGAATTTGTAGATGCTATCAGTGGAGTGAAAGTCTCGGAACAGAGCTATAGCGTGTTGATAGAGATGATCCTCACGTTTGAAAAGGACAATATTGATCCGTCTAATGATGAGATTGAAGGAGAGTACTTTAGCAATAATGTTATTTTTGAGTCAAGCAAAACCAATAATCTGTCATATCTGTATGATGGAAACCGTTCGGGGACTAAGTGGTATCCTGGCAGAAATGATTATTTGACGATGACTTTCTCAGAGCCTACCAGAATACTGGGAGTCAGAATCGATGTTGTTACTAATAGCTACAAGCTTGGAAGTATGAACGTGTATGTGGATGAAGGCAGCGGATTCATTTCGTATGGTAGATTTGTCAGAAATAACAATGGCGTTATATATATGAAGTTCAAGGAGCCCGTTAATATGCATGCTCTCAAGTTTGATGGAATGTTGACAACCAGCGGTGGTACAGGACCGGATATCTACGAGATTACCTTTATCAAGTAGTGTAGAGTGATAGAAAGAACACAAATTGCATAGGTCAGGTATTCTGAGAATTCCCCTATTTTCTAATATAACTTGTGCAGTTTGTGTTCTTTCCTTTTTATTATTGATTACTTGTTTATTCCTGACTATATGCTTAACATGCTATCTAATATTATTTCACGAAGTATTGTCACTGTTGGAGTGTTTGCTATGGCTGTGATATGCTTTTGCACGGCCTGTAGTGGTGGCAACTACGCTGATGTGGAACGCGTAGTCCGCAATCATCTCGAGCCTTATAAGGAGTTGTATGCTCTTGTTTTGCAGACAGGTAAAGTTACCTTGCCTCTCGGGGGCAAATATCCGCATGTCACCCATCCTCTTCCGGGAGGTACGGAAACTCCCATCAGTAATGTGTGGATTGTAAACGGTAATTATATGGGCGAGACATACGAATGTCACGGATGCGACTCGTGCATGATTCGCTATCGGGACGCCGGTCTGATAACATATAATGTCATTCGTAGAGACAGTGCCTCAGTCAGTGCCACCGTATGGCTCACAGAAAAAGGAAAACAATATTTAATTGAACGGCATATATCCGAATTCCATCCTATTATAAATGCTTGGCGCCGAAGAGAACAGTTGGAAGTCGTGTTGGTGGCTAAAGAGAAGTTTGATGTGGAGATACATCCCTCGGACACAACGGCAGTATATCACTGCAAGGCATATCGAAAGCTCGAAATCACCCCTTTCATTGAGGCGTTGAAGCCTGCCGGCGAAGAGGCTCGACCGGACTATATGCGCAGACTTCGTGTGGACTTCAAAAGCAAGGAGCATCCTGTAGTGACTTGTACTGAAATGGAATCTGTCTAAGGTCGTTTGAGATATGCATTCTGAATGAATCTTTAAACGCAATTCTTCCGTTTCTATTTCCCTTTTATTCAAACCATGAAACTAAAACTTCTGACTAATTTTGAGCAATAGTTTCAAATAAAACCAATACCTTTGCGCCATATTTACTAATACAAAGAGTATGACTTATCATCATTTATCTGTCTTAGTCCATCGTCAGGCTGAAAAATATGGCAACAAGGTAGCTCTGAGATATCGCGACTATGAGACGGCACAATGGATTCCGATTACCTGGAATCAATTCTCCGGGACAGTGAGGCAAGCGGCCAACGCACTTGTGGCACTGGGAGTAGAGGAACAAGAAAATATCGGAATCTTTTCGCAGAATAAACCTGAATGGTTTTATGTAGACTTTGGTGCGTTTGCCAATCGGGTTGTTACAATTCCGTTCTATGCAACCAGCTCTCCGGCACAAGCGCAATATATTATCAATGATGCACAAATACGTTATCTTTTTGTAGGTGAGCAATTCCAGTATGATGCTGCTTTCAGTATCTTCGGTTTCTGTACTTCCCTGCAACAACTGATTATTTTTGACCGTTCGGTAGTGAAGGATCCTCGTGACGTATCCTCTATCTATTTTGACGAATTTATGGCGATGGGAGAGGGACTGCCTCACAATGATACGGTAGAAGACCGTACCGAACGGGCTTCATACGATGATTTGGCAAACATTCTCTATACATCCGGCACAACGGGTGAACCGAAGGGCGTCATGCTTCATCATTCCTGTTATCTGGAACAGTTTCAAACACACGATGACCGTTTGACAACGATGTCGGATAAGGATGTGTCTATGAATTTCCTCCCCTTGACACACGTGTTTGAGAAAGCATGGTGTTATTTTTGTATCCATAAGGGGGTGCAGATTTGTATCAATCTCCGTCCGGCGGATATTCAGACGACTATTAAGGAAATCCGTCCGACACTGATGTGTAGTGTTCCCCGTTTCTGGGAGAAAGTGTATGCAGGCGTACAGGAGAAAATAAACGAAACAACAGGGTTGAAGAAAGCACTGATGCTGGATGCTATCCGGGTAGGTAAAATCCATAATCTGGATTATCTGCGTCAGGGCAAGACTCCGCCGATGATGAATCAGTTGAAATATAAGTTTTACGAAAAGACCATCTATTCTTTACTGAAGAAAACTATTGGCATTGAGAATGGTAACTTTTTCCCTACTGCCGGTGCTGCTGTGCCCGATGAAATCAATGAATTCGTCCATTCGGTAGGCATCAATATGGTGGTTGGATATGGGTTGACAGAATCTACGGCTACTGTATCCTGTACGTTGCCCGTAGGCTATGACATCGGTTCGGTAGGTGTCGTATTACCCGGGATTGAAGTGAAGATAGGTGAGGATAATGAAATCCTGCTTCGCGGTAAGACTATCACAAAAGGATATTATAAGAAAGCGGAAGCTACGGCTGCTGCCATTGATGCCGATGGATGGTTTCACACGGGGGATGCGGGTTATTTCAAGAATGGTCAGCTTTTCCTGATGGAACGTATCAAGGATTTGTTCAAGACATCGAATGGCAAGTATATTGCTCCGCAGGCTTTGGAAACGAAACTGGTCATCGACCGGTATATCGACCAGATTGCCATTATTGCCGATCGGCGTAAGTTTGTCTCTGCTCTGATTGTTCCTGTATACGGATATGTGAAAGAGTACGCAAAGGAAAAAGGCATCGAATATAAAGATATGGCTGAATTGTTGCGGCATCCTAAGATTGTCGGTCTGTTCCGTGCACGGATAGAGACCTTGCAACAGCAGTTTGCGCATTACGAGCAGATCAAGCGTTTCACTTTACTTCCTGAACCGTTCAGTATGGAGCGTGGGGAACTGACTAATACGTTGAAATTGAAACGTTCGGTCGTTTCGGAAAACTATAAAGATTTGATAGAAAAGATGTATGAAGAAAACGCATAGTCTGTTGTTTCTTTTAGTAGCGGAATTTTGCGTATCTTTGTACCCGATATCTGAAATCTGTAAATAATAAAATTGTAAATCAAATGATTACTATTGAACAACTTAAAGACGTGAAAGAGCGCACTGATGCGCTGAGGAGGTATCTTTGACGTCGACGGGAAGAAAATTCAAGTCGAAGAAGAACAACTGAGAACACAAGCTCCCGGATTTTGGGATGACCAAAAGAAGGCCGAAGCTCAAATGAAATTGGTGAAAGACCTGCAAAAGTGGATTGACGGCTATAATGAAGTCAAGACGCTGGCAGACGAACTCGAACTGTCTTTTGATTTCTATAAGGAAGAGTTGGTGACTGAGGAAGATGTGGACGTAGCTTATGCGAAAGCTTACGAAGCTGTAGAAGCGCTCGAACTCAAAAATATGCTTCGTGACGAAGCCGACCAGATGGATTGTGTGTTGAAAATCAATTCAGGTGCCGGTGGTACGGAAAGCCAGGACTGGGCTTCCATGCTGATGCGTATGTATCTGCGTTATGCCGAGACGAACGGTTATAAAGCTACCATTGCCAACCTTCAGGAAGGTGACGAGGCCGGAATCAAAACCTGTACTATCAATATTGAAGGTGGTTTTGCATACGGTTATTTGAAGGGCGAGAACGGTGTGCACCGCTTGGTTCGTGTTTCTCCATACAATGCACAAGGTAAACGGATGACTTCCTTTGCTTCCGTGTTCGTTACTCCGCTGGTAGATGACAGTATTGAAGTGAACATTGAACCTGCACGTATCTCCTGGGATACCTTCCGAAGCGGTGGTGCCGGTGGACAGAATGTAAATAAGGTGGAATCCGGTGTCCGTTTGCGTTATCAATACAAAGATCCTTATACTGGCGAGGAAGAAGAAATCCTGATTGAAAACACCGAAACCCGCGACCAACCGAAGAACCGTGAGAATGCAATGCGCCAATTACGATCTATCTTATATGATAAGGAGTTGCAGCACCGCATGGCAGAACAGGCAAAGGTGGAAGCCGGTAAGAAGAAGATCGAGTGGGGTTCCCAGATCCGTAGCTACGTATTTGATGACCGTCGCGTGAAGGATCATCGTACCAACTATCAGACTTCGGATGTGAACGGTGTGATGGACGGTAAGATAGATGGCTTTATCAAAGCCTATCTGATGGAATTTTCCTCACAAGAGTCATAAAGTGCAAAATTAGCAAGTGTTATTTTTGGAAAGTTAAAAGATTTGTTCTTACTTTGTTAGCGTTGAACTTTAAGGCTAACTATTATGGGTAAGAGTAAGAAAAAAGCAGCAATAAGCAAAAAGGAAGAAGAGCAAGCCCAAAGAGTTGTCAAAATAGTGTTTGTCTCATTGATTATTTTGGCGCTGATTATGCTGATCGCATATTCCTTTTTTGGCTGATTATTCACCACAGATTACACAGATTATAGGAGAAAATCTGTGTAATCCGTGTAATCTGTAGTGAACTCTTTTAATTTGTAACACATCCGTAACCCATGTAATAGGAATGTAACTTTTCTGTAATTTATCCGTATTCAAATTGTCATTTTTGTGTATCCTCGCAGTTGTACTTTTGCTACGAATTAAGTAGCAAACAACTGAAATGAGTAGAATCACAACAACAGTCGTTACGCTTTTGCTAGCGACATCGGTCTTCGGACAGGCCAAGGAAGATGCCGGGGATGGCAAAAAGCTGGAGATGAAAACAATGGAATTTAAAGATTATCTGCCTGAAATTCATGGAACCATCCGAGGAAAATATGAATACCAGACGGAAACGCAGGAAAGCCGTTTCGAGGTACGTAATGCGCGTTTCAGCGTTTCAGGAAATGTGCATCCGTTGGTGGCTTATAAAGCGGAAATCGACCTTTCGGACGAAGGATCTATTAAAATGCTTGATGCCTATGCGCGTGTCTTTCCGCTGCAAGACTTGAATTTTACGATTGGACAAATGCGTGTTCCTTTCACGATAGACGCACATCGCTCTCCCCATCAGCAATATTTCGCAAACCGTTCGTTCATTGCCAAACAAGTCGGGAATGTACGCGATGTTGGTTTTACTACGGCTTATATAAATAAAGGAAGCGTCCCATTTATCCTTGAAGGAGGATTATTCAACGGTTCCGGCTTGACGAATCAGAAAGAATGGCATAAGACGTTGAATTATTCGGTGAAAGCGCAACTGTTGCCTGATAAGAATTGGAATGTAACACTCAGCACCCAAATGATAAAACCGGAAGATGTACGAATCAATGTGTATGATGTCGGTATTTATTATCAGAATAACCGTTTCCATATTGAAGCAGAATACTTATATAAGATGTATGGGCATGAAGCGTTCAAGGATGTGCATGCTGTGAATAGTTTCATTAATTACGATTTACCATTGAAAAAGGTATTCAACAAGATTTCATTTCTTGCCCGTTATGACATGATGACGGATCATAGTGACGGCAGGAAAGATGAAATGACCAAGGCTTTGATAATCAATGATTATGCCCGCCATCGTGTGACAGGCGGAATCACACTAAGTCTTTCTAAAGCCTTTATCGCTGACTTGCGGCTGAATTTCGAAAAATATTTCTATAAGAAGTCCGGTGTACCTAAAGAATCCGAACAGGATAAGATCATAATTGAATTTATGACGAGATTCTGAAATAATTTGAGAATTAAAAAATGAGAATTAAGCTGTTGCGGTTCTTTTGTGGGTAGTGTGAGGGGTACTAAACAATCATTTTTTAATTCTCAATTTTTAATTTATCTTTGCGTCATGGCACAAGAAATAGAACGTAAATTTTTAGTTTCCGGAGAATTCAAACCTTTTGCATTTGCGCAGAGCCGTATTGTGCAAGGGTATATCAGCAGTGCTCGCGGGAGAACTGTCCGGGTCCGTATTCGTGACAATAGAGGGTATCTGACTATTAAGGGAGCGTCTAATGCTTCCGGCACCAGTCGCTATGAGTGGGAAAAGGAGCTGCCCTTGTCAGAAGCAGAAGAGTTGATGAAACTTTGCGAACCGGGTATTATTGATAAAACTCGTTATTTGGTGCGCAGTGGCAAACATGTATTCGAAGTTGACGAATTCTATGGTGAGAACGAAGGGCTCGTTGTGGCGGAAGTAGAGCTTGAATCGGAGGATGAAGCTTTTGTGAAACCTGACTTTATAGGTGAAGAGGTGACAGGAGATATACGTTACTACAATTCCCAACTAATGAAAAAACCGTATAAAACGTGGTGAACGTTAACAAATAAACTGTATATTTGTTCTTATCTAAAAAGAGTAATGTATGGATATAGAACAGTTGTACAATTATGTGCCGCGGGAATTGGTTACTTTTGTATTGGTAACTTTGTTTTCTTTATTAATCGGACTCTCGCAACGCCGGATCAGTTTGAAACGTGAGGGAGAAACGACTCTTTTCGGAACCGACCGTACCTTTACTTTCATAGGTATATTGGGATACCTGCTCTATATACTGGATCCTACCGATATGCGTTTGTTTATGGGTGGTGGCGCAGTGCTGGGCTTATTGTTGGGATTAAACTATTATGTGAAGCAATCCCAATTCCATGTCTTTGGCGTTACAACTATTATCATTGCCTTGATTACGTATTGTATGGCTCCCATTGTGGCTACGCAGCCTTCCTGGTTCTACGTCATGGTGATAGTGACTGTACTTTTATTGACTGAACTCAAACACACCTTTACGGAGTTTGCCCAACGCATGAAGAATGACGAAATGATAACGTTGGCGAAATTCTTGGCTATCAGTGGTATCATATTACCGATGCTTCCACATAAGAACCTGATTCCGGATATTAATCTCACTCCTTATTCTATTTGGCTGGCGACGGTTGTCGTCTCCGGTATTTCCTATCTCTCTTATTTATTAAGGAGGTATGTATTCCATGAATCGGGAACTTTAGTTTCCGGCATTATTGGTGGATTGTATAGCAGTACGGCTACTATCTCGGTGCTGGCCCGTAAGAGCCGGAAAGCATCAGAGCAGGAAGCGACTGATTATGTTGCTGCCATGTTGCTGGCTGTTAGCATGATGTTTCTGCGATTTATGATACTGATACTTATTTTCAGTAGAGAAATCTTCTTGTCTATTTATCCATATCTGTTGACTATGGCTGTAGTCGCGGCTATTGTTGCCTGGTTTATCCATTCCCGGCAAAAACGACCGGAAGACCAGTCTGCTGAAACAGAAGAGGATGATAGTAGCAACCCGTTGGAATTTAAAGTTGCTTTGATTTTTGCCGTACTCTTTGTGATATTCACTTTCTTAACTCACTATACGTTAGTGTATGCAGGCACAGGCGGATTAAATCTCTTGTCTTTTGTTTCCGGTTTTAGTGATATAACTCCTTTCATCTTAAACTTGTTGCAAAATACAGGTAGTGTGGCTGCATTGATAATTACTGCTTGTAGTATGCAGGCTATCATTAGTAATATAATGGTAAATATGTTCTATGCTCTATTCTTTGCAGGGAAGGGAAGTAAACTTCGTCCTTGGATTTTGGGAGGATTCGGTGTGGTAATTGCTTGTAATCTCGTTTTGTTGCTGTTCTTTTATATTTAAGAAAGGGGAGTAATTGATCGTTTTTCATTAGTCTTAATTCTAGTAATCTGCTATTTTGTCGAATATAATCGATAAAATAGAGGTGTTTTTATCGACTATACTCGATAAAGTGAAATAGATAAAAAATGAAGAGTAAATTTCATTAAAAAGAAAACTTACTCTTCATTTAAATTCAAAGTGAGATATTTGTTGAATACCTTTAAGTAGTGGTATGACTTGTTACCATTTCCAGTTGTCTTTACTCTTTTCTACGTCTTTTTCTATGTCGGAAGGAAGATTAGGGAAAAAATCAATATCCGTATTAGCTTCTAACTCGTCTATAGTAACCTCATATTTAGAAAAGGGTTCTTTACTATTATAAGATTTATGCTCAAACCAATATCCTATGGCAGAATATTTTCCATCTTTAAGGGATAACAGTGCCATAAAATAGTATTTGGGAACGGCTATATTATGAGAGCCATCTGATATATATTTTAGTATCTGGTCATCCCTAATTGTTCCCCCTTTTACTACATATAATGTATCTTTTGAATTAGTAATGCTATAGCCTTTACTTTGAACTTGTCTTTCTAAATTTAGCCAAATACCTCCGTTGAATCCATCTTGAATTTGTGGACTCATATTTGACATGTAGAATGTTTTTTTGTTGGCTGCTACTGAATATTGTCTGTCTTCGGAAGCTATTAAATGTCCTCTACTGTAGTTAGAACCAGAAAAAGCTTTTTCTCCAAGTCTGTATGCTGGAGGTAATGAAAGATCTTCTGTAAAGTTCTCATTTCTTCCTGCATCTTTGTCAGAAGTGGCAGTGCTAAAAGTGCATGCAACCCAACGAGAATGCATTTTGTTACAATCATACTCATAGCTATAAGTAATAATCTCTTTGTTATTCTCTTTAGTAGTGTGCGTGATGAACTTATACATATCTCCAGAACGCAAAGCTGGAATTTCAATCCTCCCTGCATATCCTGAAGGCCTTCCAGGCTCTGGTTCTGGATCTGGATCTGGTTTTGGGTCTGGATCAGGATTAGAACCGTTGTCAGCCAACTGCTTGACGGTGAATGTTGCCTTCTCTTTTCCTGAAGTTATTGTAATAGTTACATTACGTTCTGCATTGGTATTTGCTTTTATGTAGCCACTGATAGCTCCGTTCCCGCTACCGGATGTTCTACTTAATGTACACCATGACTCACTGCTTGAAGCTTCCCAAGTTCCGTTTGTTTTTACACGAATGATAAATCCGCCTCCATTGGCATTGATTTGCGTTTGGTCAATAGAGGCAATTCCTTGATTGGTATTGCCCGGATTTTCTGGTAGGTCCGGAATATTCTGTTCACTACAAGATACAACTGTGCTATAAACTATGAACAGAATAAATAACTTAAATAATCCTTTTATCATTTTACTTCTTTAATTAAATAAATTATGGTAGGTAGGTGATCGCTATATCCGTTTAGCCATACACCACCTGCTTGCGTTCGTTTTGGATATCCTTTATATTTCCCTTCTTTTTGGAACATGAAATCCCGACGGAAAATTTCATGTTTATAGTATTTCAATGAACTACGGTCGTTACCTAACAGGTTTCCAGTAAATACAATTTGGTCAAATAAGTTCCATTTGCCTCTATACATTAATGTACCGTAGCCTTTTTTCAGTGTATCCCACCATGGATTGTATAAATCTTCCGGACCAACATCTGCCGGTTTTCTCTTGGCGCCAAGTGCCACAGCCATACTTTTGTCCATCGGGTCGTCATTCATGTCTCCCATGATAACCACTTTTGCAGCAGAGTCCTCCCTTAGTAAAGAATCTTTTATTGCTCTGACTTGCTCACCCGCACGTTCGCGAGCAGCAGATGCAGCGGCGCGTGAAGGCCAATGGTTGACAATAAAGTGCATTTTCTCTCCAGCTATATAGCCGCTGGCAATAAGGAAGCCGCGTGTTTTATGCACTGTATCATTTATATATACATATGGAACAAGCTTGCTGTTTGAGAGTTCAAATAATTTCGGATTGTAGAAGAATGCGCAATCTACGCCGCGCCTGTCTTCGCCTTCATAATGAATATACTTATAATCTCTGTCAGCTAAAGCTGGTTGTTTCAGAATATCTTCCAGAACTCTGTAGTTCTCGATTTCAGATACACCGATAATGGCAGGTCCCATTGGCAACTTGTCAGTTGAAAGTTTACTTAAAATTTCCGACATATTCTTCAGCTTTGCCTTATATTTCATCGAATTCCATTGGTTCGTTCCATTGGGCAAATACTCGTAGTCGTTTTTACCTTCATCATGGATTGTGTCGAATAAATTCTCCATGTTGTAGAAAGCTACACTGTAGAGGGCGTATTTCTTTTCTTGTCCATAAGCCATTAGGACAAAAAAGACAAGTAGGCCGAGAGTCATTAGGTTTTTTTTCATCTTTAAAATTCATTTTAAAAGTGGGTAATTTGACATTCGTATGACAAATATCTAAAAAGAAAACGGAAAAACCGCCTATTGCAGCGACTTTTTTCGAAAAAAACATTGTTATTCATAAATTTCTTTGTTATTTTGCATGATAGTTTATTTCATTTGTATTGCAAAATGAAAGACCAATTAACATTAATATAAATTAAATTATGAAACAACGACTAGGGTTAGCGATCGTGCTATTTTGCTTAACACCAGCACTTTTGGCTCAGCAAAAGGCAAAGCAAAATGCCCGTGAAGACAATGCTTCTTTCATGTTTACAGAATCACAATTGAATGAAGAAGATGATACAGCTCAGAGTACCTCTGCGTTAGTCACTTCCAACAATGATGTTTATCTGTCAAATGTAGGTTATCTGTTTAGCCCGATGAGATTTCGCGTAAGGGGATATGATTCCCAGTATAGCGATATGTACATCAATGGGGTACAATTCAATGATGTAGAAACAGGACGTTTCAGCTACGGATTAATCGGGGGATTAAATGACGCGACCCGTAATAAAGAAGGTATCGGTCCTTTTGAAGTCAATAATTTTACTTTTGGAGCGATAGGGGGAGCTACTAATATTAATTTACGTGCCAGTCAATATGCCGCCGGTTCAAAACTCACATTGTCTGGTAGTAACCGTAATTACATTTTGCGTGGAATGTACACTTATTCCACAGGTTTGATGAACAATGGCTGGGCATTTACCGGTTCATTGGGATATCGTTGGGGTAATGAAGGTAATATTGAAGGTATTAAGTATAACTCTTTCTCTTATTTCCTTGGTGCAGAGAAAGTATTTAATGAACGTCATAGCCTTTCTTTAGCTACATGGGGAACACCTACAGAGAGAGGTCAACAGATGGCAGCTACTGAAGAAGCTTATTATTTAGCCAATAGCCATTATTACAATCCGAACTGGGGATATCAAAATGGTGAGAAACGAAATGCACGTATTGTGCGTCAGTTTGAACCATCGGCTATTGCTTCTTGGAACTTCAATATTGATGATAATAAGAAGTTGGTGACAAGTGCCGGATTCAAGTATTCTAATTATGGCAAGAGTGCTTTGGGTTGGAATGGTAATGCGGCGGATCCACGTCCGGATTATTATAAGAAGTTGCCTAGTTCTATTTTTGACGTATGGGAGTCAGTTCCTACTCCTGACGAGTTGCAGCAATTTAATGAAGTAACTGATAACTGGAAGAATAATAAGGCTTATCGTCAATTGGATTGGGATGCTCTTTATTTTGCCAATAAACAAGCCAATTCATTGGGTAAGGAAGCGCTCTATTATGTGGAAGAACGTCATGACGACCAGTTAGCATTCAACTTCAACTCAGTATTCAACCATCAATGGAACGAACGTAACAGTTATGTTGCAGGAATCGCGGTGAATACAACGAAAGGTATGCACTATAAAAAAATGAAAGATTTGTTGGGTGCGCAACTCTATACTGATGTTGATAAGTTTGCAGTGCGCGATCATGGTGCAAGTTCTACTATGGTACAGAATGACCTCGATAATCCGAACCGTCGTATCGGTGAAGGCGATAAGTTTGGTTACAATTATAATATTTATGTAAATAAACAGAGTGCCTGGATACGCTATCAAGGAAATAATGCCAGTTCGCTCAATTATTTTGTATCCGGTAAGATTGGGTCTACACAAATGTTCCGTGACGGACAAATGAGAAACGGACGTGCTCCATTGAAATCATTGGGTAGCAGCGGTACTGCCAAGTTCTTGGAAGGGGGAGTGAAAGCCGGATTAAGCTGGGCTATCAATGGCAACCATTCGTTTACATTGAATGCAGGATATGAAGATCGTGCACCGCTTGCCTATAACTCTTTCATTGCTCCGCGTATTAAGAATGATTTTGTGAAAGATTTGAAAACAGAACGTATTTTCGGTGGTGATCTGACTTACAATTTCAATACTTCATGGGTAATGGGACGTTTGACCGGTTATTATACGCGCTTCCAGAATCAGGTGGAAATGGATGCATTCTATAATGACAGTGAAGCACGTTTCACTTATCTTTCTATGAACGGTATTGAAAAGGAGCATTGGGGGATAGAAGCGGCAGCTACATTTAAGCTGACAAGTGAACTTTCATTAACCGCTATTGGTACTTGGAGTGATGCTAAATATGCAAACAATCCTGATGCTGTGTTGACATACGAGAGTGAAAATGAGTCAAATCTTGATCGTGTTTATGCAAAAGGTCTGCATGCTAATGGAACACCGTTGTCTGCTTATAGCCTTGCCCTGGATTATAACATAAATGGTTGGTTCTTCAACCTGACAGGTAATTACTATGATCGTGTATACATTGACTTCTCAAGCTATCGTCGCCTTGGAAGTGTATTGGATAAGAACGGTGCAGGTGTAGATGCTAACGGTAATCCGGTTCTTAATGTTCCGGGACAGGAAAAACTGGACGGAGGATTTATGCTTGATGCTTCTATCGGGAAATTTATCCGTTTGCGTAATGGCAAGAGTATTAGCCTTAATCTGAGTCTGACTAATATCTTGAATAATACAGATCTCCGTACAGGTGGCTTTGAACAAAACCGTGATGATAATTACAAAGACGGTGACGCGCGTATTTACAAGTTCTCTAAGAACTCCAAGTATTTCTATGCATTCCCGTTCAATGCTTTCTTGAATATTGGTTATAGATTTTAAGAATGTGTAGTTATCAATCCAAAACAAAAAGAAAGGAAGAAACGATTATGAAGAAATTACTATCTATATTATGTACCGGATTGCTGTTATGTGGTACAGTTCTTACTTCTTGCGAGAACTATGATGACCCGGTAACAGGTAATGCCTATGGCAATAATTCTATTCCGGAAGGGCGCACGATTTCAATCGCTGCGTTGAAAGAAAAATATAATGACTTTATAGATACGAGTAAAGATACTTATACTACTATTGAAGGTGAAACCCGTATTGAAGGTGTAATTACCTGTGATGACGAGAGTGGTAATCTGTACAAGAAGTTGGTCGTGGCAGACGAAACAGGTGCTATTGTTATTGGCGTTAATGCAACCGGTTTGTATGCATTTTGTCCGGTAGGCCAGAAAGTGGTAATCGATTGTAAGGGTTTGCAGATCGGTAGCTACCGTAAGCAAGCGCAAATTGGTACTGTTTATAATAATTCAGTTGGACGTATGCCCGAGTATGTATGGAAGCAGCATGTTCGTCTGATTAATGAACCGAAGTTGTATTATGAGGAATTGAAACCGATTGAGGTTAGTACGCCTGCCGAGCTTGCTGCTATTGATTTAAAGGCAGCACCGATATTGGTGGCTTTTAAAAACGTAAAGCTTTCCGAAGCAGACGGAACGGCAACCTACGCTCCTGGTGATGAAGGTTCCGTAAAGCGTTATTTCACTTATGCTGATGGTACAGAGAGTGGAAGTAACTTGTTCCTTTATACTAGTGCTTACGCAAACTTCTCAAAGGAGGTAATGCCGCAAGGTAGTGTGAATATTACAGGTATTTTGTTACGTTACAATAACCAATGGGAGGTTATTGTCCGCACTTTAAATGATATCAAACGAAATAATTAATTCAATTAACACATATAATTATGAAAAAGATTCTAAATGCTTTATTCTTAACACTGCTTGCGGTGTTTACATTTAGTTCATGTAGTGATGTTCCTGCTCCTTATGATATATTGGGAGAAGGTGATGTTCCGGGGCTTACAGGTGGTGGCACTAAGGAAGATCCATATAATATTGAAACCGCACAGAAGAAACAAGATGGTTCTATAGCTTGGGTACAAGGATATATTGTAGGTTGTGTAGATGGAGAAGGAAAAGCTATTGCTACGGAAAGCAAGTTTGAGGCTCCTTTCACAATAGCTTCAAATATATTGATTGCAGATACACCGAATGAAACTAATTATAAAAATTGTATTCCAGTACAATTGGTAGGTGGCTCTGATGTTCGTACAGCATTGAACTTGAAAGACAATGCAGGAAATTTGGGTAAAGTGGTCATGATTTACGGCTCATTGGAAAAATATTTTGGTGTAGCAGGACTGAAGTCGGCTACTGCGGCTGTGTTGGACGGTGTTGAAATCGGTGAAGGAGGTTCTGAACAACCAAGTGGTAGTTTGATAGAGTTGCTTGATGCTACTAACCCCGTGAATCAAGTAGTGAATACTTTTGATGAAGCAGAAAAAGATAAAGATTATTTAAAAGAAGGTTATGTGAACTTTGCGGAAGTTGGTGGAAGAACTTGGAGAGGAAAACCGCATGAAGGCAATGGACTGATTCAGGCAACTGCTTATGGTAGTAAACAACCTTCTGTTATTTCATGGTTTGTTACTCCGGCTGTGAATGTTGCACAGATGGAAGTGAAGAAGGTTACTTTTGATTGTATCTCTGCTTATTACAAAGAAGGAACAAAACTGGAAGTTTACTTCCTTGAAAAGAATGGAAATGAATTGAATCAGACATTGTTGAATGTAGGTACTCTGCCGCAAGATGCAGATGGATATTCCGAACCTGTAACTTTAACTGGCGACTTGACTGCAATTGGAGATAAAGTAGGATTTATCGGATTTAAATATATTGGTAGTGAAGCTGCAAGTGGAACTTATCAGATTGATAATTTGTATGTGGGTGTAGAGGCTACTGAAAATCCGGAACCGAGTCCTGGTCCCGAACCTGAAGAAAATTCTGTTTTCGTAGAAACCTTTGGAGAAACGGTTAAAACTAATACGAATGTAGCTGATTTTACAGGATGGGATAATAAAAACTTAAAATTTGAAGTTGCTAATTCTAAATGTAATATTCGTGCAAAAGCACACATGACAGATGCCAATCGTACTGAACAGACGAAAGTTAATAGTATATGGTTCCCTGCTGGCAATGACCATTCTTTTACAATCTCAGGTATAGATGCTTCAAAATACAGTAAATTTATAGTTAAATATGAATTGGGTGCAAATGTGTTCAATCAAGGCACTTCTATTGATTTGAATGTATTGAAAGTTTTATTGAATGACGTGGAAGTGACTGCTGCAAGTAAAGTTGTTAGTAATGACAATAAGGATGCAAATGTCTTTTTTGATATGCAGGTGGAAATTGATGTACAGGGAACAGCTAACTCTACATTGAAATTCTCTGCGACTGGAGCGGATAATACGATGGGATTGCTTCTTTATAATGTTAGGTTAATTGGTGTTACAGGAGACAGTGAGGAACCGGGACTTGGTGAAGCTGACGGCACAGAAGAACATCCTTATTCAGTAGCAGATGTAATAGCATTCAATAGTACAAAAAAAGGCCCATATTATGTGAAAGCTTATATTGTAGGTTCAGCAAACGGTTCAATGGATAAGATTCAGACATCGAACTTTTCTGGGGATACTAATATTGTAATTGCCGACCAACAAAATGAAGCGGATAAAAGCAAGCTTGTTCCAGTACAGTTACCTTCTGGTGCCATACGTACTGAATGGGGATTAAAGGCAAATCCTGGCAAACTAGGCAAACAAGTTCTTATACAGGCGAATCTGGAGAACTATTTTAGTGTTCCTGGTCTTAAATCTCCGACAAGTATTGTAGAGGTGGCAAAATAAATTGCTTGTGATACAAAGGAAGAGACTATTCCAAAGGTCTGAATGTTTAAATCTGTGATTGTGATTTATAAGTGACAAGATTTGATTTGGGCTTTTGGGATAGTCTCTTTTTTATAGTCAGTTATTACTTAATATATAGGAAGAAGAAAATGAGGAATAGAATGAATGTTGTGTGGCTAGTTTGTATATGTCTATTATTGTCTGCTTGTGATAAAGATGACAATTATGATTCCAATAATTTCGCCACCGGCATTGTAGAACTTCCGGCTCGTCGAGATGGCGTAAACGATGTATTCTTAACCCACTCTACAATAGTCAACGGACAGAAAGTGACCACCTTTAGTATGGAGTACGACAAGAGTAAGAAGCACTCCCGTTGGATTGCATTCCGCTTCGACAATCAAACTAGGCTGCAAGGTGCAACTCGTGGCAATGAGTTTGTTTCAGACCCTTCTCTTGAGCAGGAGTATCAACGTGTACAAGCAGACTTCGGGAGAAGAGGTTATGATAGAGGGCACCTCTGTGCTTCAGCCGACCGACTTTATTTGCAAGAAGCCAATGATCAGACTTTCTATTATACCAACATGAGCCCGCAACGAAACAATTTCAATACAGGTGTTTGGTTAGCGTTGGAAGGGCAAGTACAGTCGTGGGGACGTAGCTGTACCGCTTCCGACACCTTGTACGTAGTGAAAGGCGGAACGATTGATAAGGAAGAACATATTAAGGAATATATCGGCGGTGACCGTAGCAAGCCCGTTCCAAAATACTATTATATGGCTTTGTTGTTTAAGAAGGGAGGTTCTTTTAAAGCGATAGCCTTTTGGATGGAACATACCGACAGCAAACCATCAAAAACAATAAAGCTAGCCGACTATGTATTATCTATAGATGAACTGGAAGAAAAAACAGGAATCGATTTCTTTCCCAATCTTAATGATAACTTGGAAAATGCACTTGAAGCCACTTACTCAACCAAAGCCTGGCCTGGGTTAGAATAAATATTACCGTAGATAATAAATACTTTCTCCAGTAATACTTTTTAAATGGATATAGTGACCACTTCCCGGCCTTGATTTATTTTGTGAAAGAAATACGTTAATAATATTATTGTATATTGTAAATGCATAGATTTGAATAACTTGATGTTGTTTGAATCCATGCATTTTTTCAATGTGCGGGAATATCTCATTCAGGATTCCACCACCCATTTCTCGATATTACGGGTTTTCTCACTGAAGTTAATCCCTATCTTGAACAGTTTTCGCCTATCTGCTTCGAAAGGCAATGCATATCGTTTGTCGTTAATCTGCTGCAATGCCTCTTCCGCTGTACCATTCAGCTTAAATTCCATTATATAAATGAATTTGTCTGTCTGCAGGATGAGGTCTATGCGTCCGTTATTGGTGTGGTATTCCACTTTGGTATAGAAACCAACCAGTTTGAAAACGATGAAAAGCACATTTTCATAATGTAATTCCTGCTCCCGGATTACTTCGTAAGTCGTATCAGCGAAGAAACTCTGCAGGCGGCGGAAGAAAGAGCTATAGTCTCCGGCCTCTACTTCACGAACGAACTTTTGAATTTCAAACGGAGATTCCACCTTATTCACATTCGCATAAAAAGGAAGTAAGAAACGGATGAAACCTTCTTCCACTTCACGGTTGGGGAAACCTAAACGGTATATGCCAAAACGTTCGTCATATCCTTTAATGGTGAGGTATCCGCTTTGGTAAATCACTGGAATCGGGTTGGTTGATTCGGAGTCGATGCTATTCAATACTTGTGCATCAGTTTCTTCGTGTGCCATCCGTTCCAGATCATAATGATGCTTTTTTAGTAACCTAACCAGATAGGTAGGTGTCCCCGTCTCAAACCAATAACTGCCAAATTCTTTATATTTGAAAGCGTTGAGCAGACTAAACGGATTATATATACCGATAGAATTATGTGTAAAATGATAGCCATCATAATATTCTTTTAGTTTTGTACAGAGCTTGTCATACGACAAACCTTGCGTCTCTGCAAACTCATGAAGTTCGATATCTAGGTTTTCATGAAGCTCCTGATCGCTGACACCGCAGATTTCAACATAATCTTTTCGCATTGAGATGTCATCCAAATTATTCAAGTCGCTAAACACACTGACTTTGCCAAACTTTGTAACGCCGGTCAAGAACGCAAACTTTATATAGCCATCCATTGTTTTGAGTGCTCCATAGAAAGGTTTTAAAGTGTCCCGGAATTGTTTTTGCAATTTCTCGTTGCCGATGGCTTGCAACATGGGCTTATCATATTCATCTACCAAAATAACTACGCGTTGTCCTGCCTGCTTGCAGGCGCGTTCTATGATTCCGGCAAAACGCAGGGAAAATGAGCGTTCGGATGGCTCGGCACCATAGAGCTTTTCCCATGCAGTCAACGATTTTTCGAGTATATTATCCAGACTTTCCGGTGCATCATATTTTTCGATATTAAGGTCTAGGTGTAATATCGGATATTTAATCCAGTCTTTTTCCAGCCTTTCTACAGCCAGTCCTGCAAACAGTTCCTTTTTCCCTTGAAAATAAGCTTCCAGAGTGGAGATGAGCAGACTCTTTCCGAAGCGGCGCGGGCGGCTTAAGAAATAGTAACTACCGGTTTTTACCATTTGATACATCAATGCCGTTTTATCAATATAGAAATAACCGTCATTACGAATCTTTTCGAAATTCTGTATGCCAATAGGGTAAATTTTACTACTCATATACTCCGGTTTTATAACTCAATTACACAAAGGTAGTAAATTTCCAACTACTTCATTGTTTTTAGAAAGAGAAAAGTATAAGATGATTGCTTTTAACAGAATGAGGTGTAGAAAACAGTATGTACTGTTTGTGGTATCTTTTTTAATCCCTATATTTGTCTACATTTCATTTTAATAAAGATAAGCGTTATGGATAGCACTTTCAGAATATACCCGATAGGGATACAGAATTTTGAAGATTTACGTAATAACAACAACGTATATGTAGATAAGACGGAGTTGATATATCGTCTGGCAAATACCAATAAGGTATATTTTTTGAGTCGTCCTCGCCGTTTTGGGAAAAGTTTGCTGGTATCTACTCTTGATGCTTATTTTCGAGGGAAGAAAGATTTGTTCCAAGGATTGGCGATGGAACGTTTGGAGAAAGAGTGGAATGTCTATCCGGTGTTGCACATAGATTTCAGCATGACAAAGTACACTGCTATGTCTGATTTAGAAGAACGTTTAAATCTTCAACTTCGTGAATGGGAACGAATTTATGGTAATGATCCGGAAGAAGAAGGTTATGCGGCTCGTTTTTCCGGAATAATAAAAAGGGCATATCAGCAGACAGGTTTGCAGGTAGTAGTACTTATCGACGAATATGACGCTCCTTTATTAGACAGTAATCATTTGCCGGAACTGCAAAATGATCTTCGTGAAGAAATGCGGAAATTCTTCAGTCCTTTGAAAGCACAAGGGGAATATCTACGCTTTCTTTTCCTGACAGGTATCAGCAAATTCAGTCAGATGAGTATTTTCAGTGAATTGAATAATTTGCAGAATATCAGTATGCGGGATGATTATAGCGCTATCTGTGGTATTACCGAGCAGGAATTGCGTACGCAACTGAAAATTGATATTGAGATGATGGCACAGGCCAATGATGAAACCTATGAGGAGGCTTGCATGCATCTGAAACAACAGTATGACGGTTATCATTTCAGTAAGAAATGTGAAGATGTTTATAATCCGTTCAGTTTGTTTAATGCATTTGCTCAAAAGAGTTATGAAAATTTCTGGTTTTCTACCGGAACGCCTACTTTCTTGATAAACATATTGCAGCAAAGTAATTTCGATATTCGTGAATTGGACGGTGCTACGGCTACTGCCGAGCAGTTTGATGCCCCGACGAGTGCTATTACTGACCCTCTTCCCGTACTTTATCAAAGCGGTTATCTCACTATCAAAGGATATGACCCTGAATTTCAGCTTTATACACTTGCTTATCCCAACAAAGAGGTGCGGAAAGGATTCATCGAATCTCTTATGCCTGCTTACGTGCATTTGCCTGCCCGGGAAAACACATTCTATGTAGTTTCTTTTATTAAGGATTTGCGAGCCGGAAAACTGACTGAGTGTTTGGAACGGATAAGGTCTTTCTTTGCTTCTATCCCCAATGATTTGGAGAATAAACAAGAGAAGCATTATCAGACTATCTTCTATCTATTGTTCCGGCTGATGGGACAGTATGTAGATGTGGAAGTAAAAAGTGCGATTGGGCGTGCAGATGTAGTCGTAAAACTGCATGATGCCATCTATGTCTTTGAATTCAAGATGGATGGCACCCCGGAAGAAGCGTTGGCGCAGATAAATAGTAGAGGATATGCTATACCTTATCAACCCGATCATCGGAAAGTTATAAAGATAGGAGTAAACTTCGACAGTACGACAAGAACTATCGGAGATTGGATAATTGCTGAGGAATAGTAACTTTAAATACGAATCACTCCATAGTGATTTCACCAATTCCTCTTTCAACCTATCACCACCCTTCTGAAACTCCCTGTTCATCGTGCTTACAGAACGGTGATAGGTTGTCTCTGACCTATCACCTCATCTATCACCTATCACCGTCCTGAGGACTGTATATTTATTCTCTTTTCGGCTTAATCCGAACCACTTTGTAGACATTCCCCCGTTTGGTATGCACGGAAGGCACTTGATTCCTCTGTAATATTCTGCCGAACTGAATAATATTGCAATTTGATACATGAATCCTGCTGTCATGCTGCACCTGTTCCAGTATCTCGATGGCGAGAAGCTGCTCGTAGTCAATCGGGGAGCAGTCGATGGGGCGGTTACGTTGATGACGATGTAGCGTCGGCTGCCGGAAGTGTCCGTCAGCAGGTCCTTGTGGTTGCTCGTTCCGATGAATGAAGCGTAGCGGCGCATCTCCTGCGTGGCTGTGCCATGAGGCCGGCGAACATTGACCACCGGTTTTTGGAGGATATGCTTCAGGAAAGGTGATGCTTTAGTAAGAAATTTTATCTGTTCGTTCTACTTTTTTAACTCCGAATGTTTCGTAATTGGCACGAAACCACCTACTTTTATCCCCTCATATTTGCAGCATTTCAGAATGTCCTGCGTCTAATAAATAAAAAACTAAATCATTCTAATCATGAAACACAGACTGTTGCTACTATTACTATTCATGTTTGCTACGTTTGCGGCGGGGTGGGCGCAAAAAGATGTAGCTCCTTCTTTTACCATCAAAGGTGTTCTTCTGGATTCGTTAACCCAAGAGGGAGAACCGTATGCCACCATCAGGATTACCAAGAAAGGTGTTCCGGACAAAGCTGTAAAAATGGCGGTGACCGGGGCAAATGGTAAGTTCCAGGAGAAATTGAATGTACCGGCAGGCGATTATGCAATCAGCATTTCTTCGATAGGTAAAGCGCCTGTTGTGAAAGACTTCACTTTGAAACCTTCTACGAAAATAATCGACCTCGGGACGTTGTATTCTTCGGAAGCCAATAATGAACTGAAGGGAGTGGAAGTTGTCGCCCAGAAGCCTTTGGTGAAGGTAGATGTGGACAAGATAGAATATAACATTGAAGACGACCCCGACTCCAAGTCGAACAGTATTCTGGAGATGCTGCGCAAAGTTCCTTTGGTGACGGTGGACGGGGAAGATAATGTGCAGGTGAACGGAAGCAGCAGTTTCAAGATACATGTGAACGGGAAGCCGAATAACATGATGAGCAATAATCCGAAAGAAGTGTTGAAGAGTATGCCGGCAAATACCATTAAATATATTGAGGTGATTACTTCACCGGGGGCGAAGTACGATGCGGAAGGCGTAGGCGGTATTCTGAATATCGTCACCGTGGGCGGCGGATTCGAGGGATATACGGCTACATTCCGGGGAAATGTCTCTAACAACGGAGCCGGAGCCGGTACTTACGCGATGGTGAAACAGGGAAAGATGACTATTTCCGTCAATTATAACTACGATTATAATAATAGCCCGCGCAGCTACTCGGACAATTACCGTGAGAATTACGAGCCGGGGGCGAGGGACGAGAAGTTTCTCGAATCTCAAAGCAGTTCCAAATCGAAAGGGAATTTCCAGCATGGCAATCTGGAAGCGAGTTATGAGATTGATACGTTGAGGCTGCTGACGGCGGCTTTCGGAATGTATGGCGGCAGTAATGAGAGCGACAATAACGGAAATACGGTAATGTATAGGACGAACCATGAGGACGTGGCTTATCGTTACCGGACGGATAGCCGTAATAAAAACTCGTGGTATTCCATAAATGGAAATATAGACTATCAGCGTACTTCGCGGAAGAATAAGCAGCGGATGCTGACCTTATCTTATAAGATAAATACGCAACCTCAAACTGATAATTCCAGGAATGTTTATCTGGACATATTCCCCGACGAGCAGAAAGAGGAACTGGCGGAACGGCTGCGGTTGGAAAATTACCATTCGGATGGAAAGACAAATACGATGGAGCAGACTTTCCAAGTGGATTATACGACTCCGATAGGGAAATTGCATACCATTGAGACGGGAGCGAAATACATTTTCCGTCGCAATAGCAGTGATAACGCGCTTTATGAGGCGGCAGGCGGAAGCGATAATTATGCGTATAATGAAGACCGCAGCAGTGAGTACCGCCATCTCAACCATATCCTGTCGGCTTATGCGGGATATACCTTAAAATATAAGGACTTCTCTTTCAAGCCGGGAGTACGTTATGAGCAGACCATACAACGGGTGAAATATATCGTAGGGCCGGGTGAGGACTTCCATACGAATTACAGCGATTGGGTTCCGTCCGTCTCTTTGGGAATGAAAATAGGCAAGACGCAGAATCTGCGTGTCGGTTATAATATGCGCATCTGGCGTCCGGGAATCTGGAACCTGAATCCTTATTTTAATAATCAAGATCCGATGTCTATCAGTCAGGGAAATCCGGACTTGAAGAGTGAGAAAAGCCATGCTTTTGATATTGCGTACAGTAATTTCAGTGCCAAGTTCAATATAAACGTTTCGTTACGCCATTCATTCGGGAATAACGGAATAGAGATGGTGAGCCGCTTGATAACCAATGAGAACGGAGAAATCTTTGATGATAATCCGGAGCATATGGCGCCGAATGGGGCTATGTACAGCACTTATGACAATATCGGCAAGAACCGGGATACGGGGTTGTCTCTTTATCTGAATTGGAACGCTTCTCCTAAAACACGTATTTACGTGAACGGGCGCGGAAGTTACAGGGATTTGAAAAGTGAGGCGCAAGGGTTGCACAATTATGGATGGAACGTTTCTTGCCACGGGGGTATCCAGCATACGTTGCCTTTGAAAATCCGTTTGAGCCTGAATGGGGGCGGGAGTACTCCGTATATCAGTTTGCAGGGAAAAGGTTCCGGCTATCAGTATTACAGCATCGGGTTGAATCGTTCGTTCCTGAAGGATGACCGTCTCACGCTGAACCTGTATTGCAACAATATTTTTGAGAAGTACAGGACGTATAACAGTCATACGAAAGGTGATAATTTTATATCAAAGAGTAGCGGGAAATATCCGAACCGTTATGTCGGATTCAGTATCAGCTACCGGATTGGAGAACTGAAAGCCAGTGTGAAGAAAGCTGCCCGAAGCATCAATAATGATGATGTGAAAGGTGGAGAAGGCGGTGGAAACGCCGGTGGCGGAGGTGGTCAGTAAGACCACCACTGCTCAAGACACAAAAAAGCCCCTAAAATGTCCGTTTTAGGGGCTTTTTAACTGTAAATACAGGGTAGTTTGTGCGGATGATAGGACTCGAACCTACACGCCTCACGGCACCAGATCCTAAGTCTGGCGCGGCTACCAATTACGCCACATCCGCATGTGTAGCTTTTTTGTTTAGCGGTGCAAAGATAGGAAGATTTTCTGATTTGACAAATTATTCGGTAATAAAGTTACTCACTTAATATCTCGAATGCCTTTTCAATCAGGGTATCTTTCTTTTTAAGTTGGTCTGCTTCAGACAAATTGATGGCAATATCCGGTGCGATACCTTCTTCCAGCGGTTGTTCGTTTTTGTCGAAGTGCGGGCTGGCAGAGAAACGGATGCTCCATCCGTTTGGCAATTCAGATGAGAAAGGAAGTCCCGAACCGCCACCGGTCCAATCGCCGACCTGGATGATTTCTGTATCTTCTATGCTGCGCATCGCATTAACAAAATCGTTTGTCGCACTATAACAACGGCGGTTGGTTAATATAACGACCTTTTTTTGCCAACGGATACTGCCGGATGGTTCCAGATAAATCGGTTCCTTCTTAGAGAAGTCATTATGTCCCGGTCCGGTTTTGTGCTGAATGTATCCGGTCAGCGTCTTTTGGTTGGTAAACCGGGCGGCGATACGGGTAGAGTTCGTCAGATTTCCACCGCCGTTGTCGCGTACATCAATGATTAATCCGTTGCAAGGTGCCAGGTAGAGGAGAACCTCGTCCAGGTTGCCGTTTCCGACTCCTGCGCTGAAACTTTCGTAACGGATATATCCTATATTATTATCGAATATCTTATATTTCAAGCCGGAAGCAGTGTAATAACCACTGCTGGCACTGCCCAGATAAGTCTGATAAAGAATATCTTCCCGGTAGTTCCAGTCGTATCCCTGATACCAGTCATCGTAGAAAGAAGTGCGTTTTGCAGAAGATAGATTGACATGCCCGTCTTTCAGGATATACAGCATCTGGCTTAGAATGTCGAACAGGTCATCGTTGGACATGGTCGGTATAATCAGTTTTCTGTATTCTTCGTGGACGGCATCCCAGTCAATTCCTTTTGCTTCCAGAAAACAGTACTGTTCGTCAATAATCTTCCATAGTTGCTCGAAGTTGCCTACGGGATCATCGGCATACTCATCCTCCCTGATGCAGCCGGTCAGCGCCGGCAGGCAGCAGATTAGCAAAAGTAGTTGTATAATCTTATTTTTCATTCTTGTTATCTCTCACGCTTTGAAGTTTCAACATTAAATTTCCGTTCTCTTAGTAGGCTCTTACCGATGATGGTAAGACGCTTGTTCCTTTTTTATTTTGGATACGGTATAGGTCTTTCACAAATCCTACCATGAATGCGTGTGAGTAGGTATGTGTCTTGATATTATTTACTTTGTATTGCTGCAAATCGGCCAGATAGCTGAAACGCATTTTTGTATATCCTATCGGCAGGTCGACGGAAAGCATCTGACGGAGTGAAGGCTGGTTGTGCAGGGAAGTGAATCTTATCACTCCTCCGGCGTTGCCCAAGGAGAATATCTCATAATAGGATTGTCCGTAGTGTGGTGAGAAAAGCATTCCCATTACAGGCAGATTGATCTGATAACGCAATACCATCGGATATTGTTTGATTTTCAGATGCCAGATTGCCATTCCGGAGGCATCCAGATTGACGTAAGCCCTTGCGGAAGCGGGGTTGTTGGTGTTTCGGAGATTGTAAACAAAGCCACCGTTAGCGTCTATCAATCCACCTGCCAGTAACTTGAAGTTCTCCGTCAGCCGGAACTGGTAGTGAAGACCGTAATTCCAGTTGGCCAGGCCGGAGAATGTGTTATTATTGTCGGCACGGTTGTGCGTATAACCGATGTCTGCCTGGAAGAAATTCTGCACGGAAATATTCCCGTCGAACAGTCTGGTCATCCGAATCGTTTCGCGGGAAACACGGAAATCGATTCCTTTATATTCCTGAGGCGAAAGATAGGTATCGAATACGTTGGTGAATCCGATACCGTACATGGTGGCACGTGTTACATAGCGATGGGTTTGCAGGCTGTCGGTCTGCGCTTGTAATCTGGTGCAGAGGGCGAACAGGATGCATCCTGTCAGCCCCCAGTATATTAGTTTTTTCTTCATCAGAATAACTTCATCTGCCCGGTGATTTCGTCAATAATATCTCCTTCACTCTTGCCGTTGTCCGGATCCAGATTCTCCGGTTCTTCTTCCGGTTCGTCCTGCGTTTGCTGTTCGGGGTCGGGGAAACGGGTCGGCTCAAGTTCGTTAATCGTCTCAACTGTGTAGGTAGTGATACGTTTGCCTTTTGCCTTGAACCCTTTGACAGCGATAAATTCATCCGCATCAATTTCCAGCGGGTCGCGGAAACTGTCGTGTCCGCCGAATACAACTTCCAGGCGCGGGTAGTATTCGTCGGTCAGCAGGATGAGACGGTTGTTTTTGTTCTCGCCCAAGTAGTTCTGCTTGCGGTTGGAACCTTCAAAACAGAAACGTTTCAGGTACGGATAATTTTGTTGGTCGGCATCATAAAGCGCGGCAGTCCATATCTTGTTGGGGTTGAACTTCTCAACGATGCTTACATTATCTTCGTAGTGGTTGCTCAGGTCGAAGTTACTGTTGTAGAAGTCACCGTTGTTCAGAACGACCAGTATGGTGTCTTCACTCTGGAATTCGCCCAGATATTCACCTCGTCCGTCATAGTTGAGGCGGAGTACGTCACGGTCGAACCATACTTTACGCCCGCCGAGGGTCGAACCGCCTTTCTGTTTCAGGGTAATTTTGTGTATCGGCAGACGGGTGAGGATGATACCGCGTGCCTGTCGACCTTTAATGCCCACTTCGCTGAAGTCTTGCTCGAAGATGATGCGGCGTACGCGTGGGTTAGGCTTCAACGTAACCTTGATGATTTCGGCTTCCCCGTTCGGATTGGCACTGAAATAGGTGATACGTGAATCGGGGGTACCTTGGGTGACGTCATATTCACGGTCGCGGACTACGGAAGTCACGGCAAAGCGTTTAACGTAGGTCGTTCCCTCTTTTCCATCGCGGTATGCTACGTTGTAAATCGTGCGTTTATCGTTCTTCTTGAATACATTGACATAAAGAACATTCTTGCCGACGAATT
>ERZ777011.225-NODE-225-length-92268-cov-70.189453_pt1 | contig 92268 bp, 68 predicted proteins | sample MGYA00374964_ERZ777011 | MGnify/ENA primary metagenome ERZ777011 (study PRJEB29310, sample SAMD00008975) | mouse gut metagenome | study: EMG produced TPA metagenomics assembly of the Metagenome analysis of fecal microbiota from mouse which was promoted... | reverse complement strand
TGAATTTCAACAATTTCAAAGTACTCTTATGATTTTTCAGTGGACACTAATGATAAGTAATATAAGATAATCATGAACCTGAAAAAAATTGCCGCTGTGGCGGCCGTGTTCGGTGCTGTTTTTTCGGCCGGAGCACAAGACCCTATCATTCAGACCCGTTATACGGCTGATCCGGCACCGATGGTATATAATGACACTATTTTCCTTTATACCACTCATGACGAAGATGACGCCGACGGCTTCAAAATGCTTGACTGGCTGTTGTATACATCTACCGACATGGTCAACTGGACCGACCATGGCCCCGTAGCCTCGCTTCAGGACTTTTCGTGGCGCAGCCGCGACAACGGAGCATGGGCCGAGCATGTCGTGGAGCGCAACGGCAAGTTCTACATGTATTGTCCGCTTCACGGCCACGGCATAGGTGTGCTTGTGTCCGACACTCCTTACGGACCGTTCAAGGATCCGCTGGGCAAACCGCTTGTATGGCAGAAAGAACATTGGTATGACATCGATCCGTCAGTGTATATCGATGATGACGGACAAGCCTATATGTATTGGGGCAATCCTATATTATATTATGTGAAGCTCAACGAGGACATGATATCCTATTCGGGCGACATAATGCAGCCCGGTACTCCCGACAAGTATCAGGAGGGACCGTGGTTCTACAAACGTGACGGCCGCTATTATCTGGCTTTCGCTTCGACCTGCTGCCCGGAGGGTATAGGTTACGCCATGAGCGACACTCCTACAGGTCCGTGGACAACTAAAGGCTATATAATGCGCCCGACTAAGCGCTCCAACGGCAATCACCCCGGCATAATCGAATATAAAGGCAAGTCATATGTGTTTGGTCTGAACTACGAAATATTGCGTCTGACTACCGACAAGCACCATGAGCGCCGTTCTGTAGGTGCTGCCGAGATGAAATATAATCCTGACGGAACTATTGTCGAAGTACCCTACTGGAAAGATACCGTACTTGAGCAGATAGAGCCGTTTGATCCTTATCGTAAGGTACAGGCTGAGACTATGGCTTGGGGCTACGGACTTAAAACCGACAAACTCGGTGAGCGCAACATGTATGTGCACGATGTGGACAACGGGGAGTACATCATGCTCCGTGGTGTGGACTTCGGCAAGAAAGGCGCAAAGAAGTTCACTGTCGACGCTTCATGCGTAAAGCCGGGCGGCATGATTGTATTGCGACTTGATAAGGCCGACGGACCTGTGATAGGACGTGTTATGATCAGTCCTACAGGCTCGCTCGACAATTACAGTGAGTTTACCTGCAAGGTTAAAGAGGCAAAGGGCGTTCATGACCTTTATCTGTGCTTCTCAGGGAATGGCGATGATTTGTTTAACCTCGACAGCTGGAGCTTTAAGAAATAATTATGTTGAAAGTATTGATAAATTCCGCAGTATTTTGTTGGATTGCCGTTTCTGCGGCTACTGCGGCGAGGCCGGCCGAGACCAATGTGCCCGGCAACGAATATCCTATGGTCGATGCGTCAAGCCGTGTGCATTTTCGCATACATGCTCCGGAGAGCAAGTCGCTTGGTGTCGATATATGCGGCAAGAAGTATGATATGTCCAAGGACGAAGCCGGATTCTGGACTGTTGTCACCGACAGTCTCGCACCGGGCTTCCATTATTACTTCCTCATAGCCGACAACATGCGCGTCAATGATCCGGCGTCGTATACTTACTTCGGGTGTTGCCGCATGTCGAGCGGAATAGAGGTGCCCGAAGGACCGGAAGGCGATTATTATCGTCCGCAACAGGTTCCTCACGGACAGGTCCGTTCGTGCACTTACTACTCGGAGTCCACCGGAAAGTATCGTCGTTGCATGGTGTACACTCCCGCCGAATATGAGACATCCGGCGACAAACGCTATCCGGTGCTGTATCTTCAGCACGGCATGGGTGAGGATGAGACCGGCTGGAGCACTCAAGGCCATATGCAGCATATCATGGACAATCTTATTGCCGGCGGTAAGTGTGTGCCTATGCTGGTGGTAATGGACAGCGGCGACGTTCAGGCTCCGTTTATTCCCCGTAAAGGCAAGGATGTCAATGAAGAGCGTGCATTGTACGGTTCGTCATTCTATGACGTGATAATGAAAGACCTTATACCCATGGTCGACTCGACTTTCAGAACGGTCGATGACCGGCAGTCGCGTGCTATGGCGGGATTGTCGTGGGGCGGTTTTCAGACATTCAATACCGCGCTTAATAATCTTGACAAATTTTCTTACATAGGCGGCTTCAGCGGCGCCATATTCGGCCTTGACGTAAAAACGTGCTACAACGGAGTATTTGCCGATGCCGACAAATTTAACAAGGATGTCAACTATATGTTCTTGGGTTGCGGAACAGAGGAGAATATGGGCACCGAAGGCTTGGTCAATTCTCTGCATGGTCTCGGCATAGAGGTGGATTACTATATATCGCAGGGTACAGCCCACGAGTGGCTGACTTGGCGTCGTTGTCTGAAGGAGTTTGTGCCGCATCTTTTTAAATCCGATAAATAAATCAACAGATAATAATTATGAGACTTTTAACAGCGATAGCATCATTAGCGGCGGGTGTCGGACTCTTGTCGGCACAGAACCCTATTGTACAGACAAAGTATACAACCGACCCGGCTCCTATGGTACATAACGATACATTGTACGTATATACCGGCCATGACGAGAAGGGCGCCGATTTCTTCTGGATGCAGGAGTGGCGCATATATTCGACTACCGATATGGTCAACTGGACCGATCACGGTTCACCCTTGGCCATTGAGGACTTTTCATGGGGCGATGACCGTGCGTGGGCGCCGCAGTGTATAGAACGCAACGGTAAGTTCTATTTTTATGTACCGCTGCACTCCAAGCTGTCGGGTACGATGGCCATAGGTGTTGCCGTCGGCGATTCTCCTACAGGTCCGTTCAAAGACGCGCTGGGAAAGCCGTTGGCTGACGGAAGCTGGGACTATATCGACCCGACTGTATTCATCGACGATGACGGGCAAGCCTATCTCTTCTGGGGCAATCCGCGTATATATTATGTGAAACTTAATGAAGATATGGTGTCTTTTGATGGCGAGATACAGAGTATAGAGCAGACTGTGGAAGGATTTGGCGCACCTGACATGAAAAAGAGGGAAAAAGATGTGAAATACAAGGACTGCTACACCGAAGGGCCGTGGTTCTTCAAGCGCGACGGTAAATATTATCTTATGTACGCGGCCGGAGGAGTTCCGGAGCATATAGCTTATTCTATGAGCGACAATCCCGAGGGGCCGTGGAAGTATATGGGTGAGATAATGCCGTTGCAGGATACCGGCTCGTTCACAAACCATGCAGGTGTCGTGAACTACAAGGGCAACGACTATTTCTTCTACCATACCGGAAAACTACCCGGCGGTGGCGGATTCGGCCGCAGTGTTGCCGTGGAGCAGTTCAAGTACAATCCTGACGGTACTTTCCCGATTATCAATGCTACCGACGAGGGTGTCAAGCCTATAGCCACGTTCAATCCGTATCGTCGTGTCGAGGCGGAGACTATGGCTTTCTCTTCAGGAGTGGATACGGAGTCCAATGACAAGACCGGCGTATATGTGTCGGATATTCACAACGGCGACTGGATAAAGGTACGCAATGTCGACCTCGGAAAGACCGGCCCGCGTAAAGTCAGCGCTTCGCTTGCAAGCGCTCTGCGCGGCGGCTCTATTGACGTGTGTCTTGACAGTATAGGCGGTCCGGTCATTGCTACTATGGACATAGCTCACACCGGCGGATGGGAAGACTGGAAGCTCTTTGAAGCTCCGGTAAAAGAAGCTGCTACAGGTGTACATGACATATATTTCGTATTCAAAGGACGCAAAGGACCCAAACTCTTCAACTTCGACTACTGGTCATTTGAATGACAACACCGTAAATGCACAAGCATGAATATTCATGCCGGTGAGCGTTTATTAAAAACAGAAACCGCGGCTCCAGAAACCGTGGCTTCTGTTTTTAATAAACGCGCGGTACGAAAATATGTATAAACATCAGATTTTAATGTGCAAATTATGTCGTTTGTTAATGTTCAGACGCTAATTTTGTAGAAAGAAAAATGATTAACCATGTAAACATAGCTAAGAATGAGAAAGATTTTTATCGCGTTTTTTGCATTTTTATGTATCGTCGCCCATGCCGCCACGGGCGCCGGTAATTCGACTACACTACGTTACAGCCGTCCTGCCGAGGCTTGGGTGGAAGCGTTGCCGGTGGGCAATTCGTCTATGGGCGCCATGATATTCGGAGGTGTGGACCGTGAGGTATTGCAACTGAATGAGGAGACTTTCTGGAGCGGCGGTCCGTATGACAACAATAATCCGGAAGGTCTGTCAAAGCTGTCCGAGATACGCCGACTGATTTTTGAGGGTAAGGCGAAGGAAGCCGAGGACTTGATACAAAGCAGTTATATGACCCCGAAGCATGGCATGAAGTACCTTACGCTCGGTTCACTGTGGATTGACTTCAACCACAGTGACAAGGCGGATGAGTATATACGTCGGCTCGATATAGCCGATGCGTGCGCTACGGTCGATTATGCCGTTGACGGTGTGAAGTACAGCCGTGAGACATTCGCATCTATACCCGACGGGGTTATCATAATGAAGCTGTCGGCTGACAAGGCCGGCGCCTTGAACTTCAAGATCGACTATGACGCTCCCGAAGGCTCGACGGTAAAGACTGACGGCGGTATAATGACGGTGACCGTACCCGGAGTGGCCCATGAAGGAGTAGAGGCGGCTCTTAATGCAGAGGAGCGGATAAAGGTGACCGCCGACGGTAAAACTACCGACGGAAACGGTTGTATAGAAGTCACGGGCGCCAAAGAGGCCGTGATTTATATAGCTGCCGCTACCAACTATGTGTCGTACGATGACGTGAGCGGAGATGCGGCGGCAAAAGCCGACAAGCTGCTCGCCGGTGTTGACGGACGTGACTATAAGAAGTTGAAAGCAGCCCATGTGAAGGCGTACAGAGAGCAGTTTGACCGGGTCAGGCTTGAATTGCCCGATGTGGCTTCATCGTCGGCCGACACCGACCTGCGCGTAGCCGGTTTCCGCGATGTCTATGATCCGTCGCTGATGGCTCTGTTTTTTAACTACGGCCGTTATCTGCTGATATGCTCGTCGCAGCCGGGCGGACAGCCTGCCAATCTTCAGGGTATATGGAACGACAGCATGAACGCTCCGTGGGACAGCAAGTATACGATAAATATAAATACCGAGATGAATTATTGGCCTGCGGAGGTCACCAACCTCAGCGAGACGCATGAGCCGTTGTTTGACATGGTTGAGGAGCTCTCCGTGACCGGCACCCGTACAGCCAAAGTCCTTTATGACGCGCGGGGCTGGGTGGCACATCATAATACCGACCTGTGGCGTGCGTGCGGCCCCGTGGATCATGCCACATTCGGCATGTGGCCCAACGGAGGAGCTTGGCTCGCCACCCATCTGTGGCAGCATTATCTTTTTACCGGCGACAAGGAGTTTCTTAAAAGATATTATCCGGTCATAAAGGGCACCGCAGACTTTTATTTAAGTCATCTGGTATCTGACCCTGAAAACGGCTTTTTGGTGACAACACCCTCTATGTCGCCGGAGCACGGTTATACCAATACATCCATAACCGCCGGTTGTGAGATGGATAACCAGATAGCCTATGATGCCCTTGAGAATACACGTCTTGCGGCAGAGGCTCTCGGCGTAGACAAGGCATACCGCGATACGTTGATGTCAGCCATAAAACGGATATCGCCGATGCGTGTGGGACGCCACGGACAGCTTCAGGAGTGGAGCGTGGACGCCGATGACCCCAAGGACGAGCACCGTCACATATCGCACCTTTACGGACTCTATCCGTCCAATCATATATCGCCGTTCCGCACCCCCGACGCTTTTGCGGGAGCACGCACCACGCTCATGCAGCGCGGCGACATGGCTACCGGCTGGAGCATAGGCTGGAAGATAAACATGTGGGCACGCATGCTTGACGGTAATCATGCCGACAAAATTGTGAGAAATATGATAACCTTGCTGCCGGCCAAGCATGGCAATGACGAAGGACGTCTTTATCCAAATCTTTTTGACGCGCATCCGCCGTTTCAGATTGACGGTAACTTCGGCTACACCGCCGGCATCGCCGAAATGCTTCTGCAGAGTCATGACGGTGCCGTACACCTGCTGCCCGCGCTCCCCGACGCGCTCCCCGAAGGACGTGTAAGCGGACTTAAGGCCCGAGGCAACTTTGATGTGGCGATGGAGTGGGGCGACGGGCGGCTCAAGTCGGCTGCCATAAAGTCCAATATAGGCGGCACGTTGCGCATACGGTCGGCTATACCGCTGAAGGGCAAAGGGCTCCGTCAGGCTAAAGGCGCTTGTCCCAATCCGTTGCTTTCCGCAGGTTCCCCGAGACCGGTCGAAGTATCGTCGGAATGCAAAGGGCTTGACCGCCGCGACATAAAAGTATATGAATATGATGTTATAACCCGACCGGGCGACATTATCAAACTGTCGCCTGCGGCGAGGTAACTTTTACCGCCGGTTGCGCGGTGAGGGGGCGTACATAATCGTACGCCTCTTTTTTATTCTGTGGGTCTTACTGCATTTGCGGCATATTCAGTCGGTGATATACCGTACAGTTCCTTGAATGCGGTCGAGAAGTTATTGGGATTCTTGAAGCCTGTAGCGTATGCTATTTCCGCTATACAAAGCCGTTTTTCAGCCAATAGCTTGGCCGCCATCTGCAGACGTGTGTTGCGGATGAAGTCGCGCGGCGACTGGTTGGTAAGCTCTTTAAGTTTACGATGCAGGTGCACACGGCTTAGACCGACGTTGTTTGCAAGCATCTCTACAGTCAGATTGGGGTCGCCTATGTTGGCGTTCATCACCTTCATGACACGTTCCATCAGGCGCTCGTCGTCGGAGCTGACTTCGATGTCATTGAGTTTGTCCTCATGCGATTGCTTGCCGCTGAACACATTGCGCAGGCGGTTGTGGCTGCGCAGCAGGTTCTCCACGGTGGTCTGCAATATCTTTATGTTGAACGGTTTGGTTATGTAGGCGTCGGCTCCGTTCTCAAGACCCTCGATATTGTCCTGCTCGGTTGTCTTGGCCGTAAGCAGTATTACAGGTATGTCGTTGAGGTTTATGTTTTGTTTTATCTTGCGTGTCAGGGTGAGGCCGTCGGTCTCCGGCATCATGACGTCCGACACGACAAGGTCGGGCTTGCTTTTGAATATCGATTCCAAAGCCTCGCGTCCGTTGCTGCAACCTGTCACGCTGTAGTATTTCGACAACTCGGCTATGATGTATTCCCTGATCTCCTCATCGTCCTCTACGACAAGCACTTTCTGCCCTTTCTGACGTTTGCGCTCTTCAGGGGTATAGTTGTCGGTGAGTTCGTCGTCAGTCTTCTGCTCGACCGGCTTATCGTCAGCTGCCGCGGTGTCGGTGCTGTCAGTCACAAGCTCATCTTCATTCAAGTGGCTGTTGCCGAGCGGAACGGTAACGGTAAATACGCTGCCCTTGCCGGCTGCCGTATTGTCATCGACCGTGATAGTGCCGTGATGCAGTTTCACCAATGAATTGGTAAGATGCAGACCTACGCCCGTACCGCCCGTGTTGGTGCCTCCCGCCTGATAGAAACGCTCAAATATCTGGCGACGTTCCTGTTCTGGAATACCGATGCCGGTATCGGCTACGGTTATTATCAGATTTCCTGTGGCTCCGTCGCCATTGTCGCCTGACGTGTTGACCGATATGTCGATGCTGCCGCCGTCAGGAGTGTACTTCACCGCATTTGACAGCAGGTTCATTATTATTTTGTCGAAGTTGGCTTTGTCTACCCATGCTTTCAGGCCTTCGTGCCCGTTTGTATGAAAATTAAGCGTTATGTCTTTTGAGCGCGTGGCCGGATAGAATGTCTCGCAGAGGTCGTTGATAAACGGCACAATCTCGATCTCCGTAAACCGCAGTTTCATCTGGTTCTTGTCAATCTTTCTGATATCCATCAGCTCGTTGATAAGGCGCAGTATGCGGTTGGCATTGCGTTGAATGAGACGGTACTCTTTTTGCCGGGCTGTGTCGTCGTCGGTTTCCATAAGTTTTTTCAGAGGGCTTATGACGAGCGACATAGGTGTACGTATCTCGTGCGATATGTTGGTGAAGAAGCGCAGTTTGGCCTCGTAAATCTCTTCGGCGTGTTTCTGCTCCATCTTTTCACGCTTGTCGTTGATGCGTCGGCGTACCATGAGCCAAACTATCGACGCTATACCTGCCAGCGCTATTATATATATGAGTTTCATCCACCAAGCGGTCCACCACGGGTGGGCCACATCGATGATTATCGTGGTTTCATCCGATTCTATGCCGTTGTCGGTCGCTTTTACCTTTAGCAGATGTTCGCCCGGATTAAGCTCGCTGAAGTTGATTATGTTGGTGTTGTGGGGCAGTGTTTCCCATTTTGAGCCGTCAATCGAATACACAAACTGCATCGACCCCGTACGGTTTAGCTCATAGGTCGACAGCTCGATGGAGAACGAATTGTCGGAATGTGACAGGTTTATGCGCTTTGCGTTGTATACCGGGCCGTCGATGACCTTGCGGCGTCCCGACATCGTTTCAGAGGTTACGGCGCGCCCGTGCAGATACATGTCGATTATTCTTACGTTCCACTTCCTTCCCGGCACGGTTATTTCATCGGGGTTGAAGTAGGTTATGCCGTTTATGCCGCCGAAGTACAGATTGCCGTTGCGGTCTTTGAGCGATGAGCCTTTGTAAAACTCGTTGCCCTGCAGACCGTCGTCAACGTAGTAGTTGCAAAATGTGTTTTCGGCTATGTCAAATCTTGTCAGACCCATGTTGGTGCTTATCCACAGGTTGCGGTCATGCTCTTCGATGGCATACACCGTGCTGCTGGGCAGACCGTCCTGAATCGAGTAGTCTCGTCGGCTCTCGTCGGCCGGATTGTAACGTACCAGTCCGTTAGACGTACCTATCCAAAGTATGCCTTCTTCCGTGCCGGTGATGCAGTTGATGATTTCGTTTTGAAAGGGAATCTCTATCCTGTTGCCGTCGCCGGGCGAGTGTATGGCGTTAAGACCGTCGTAGGTACCCATATACAATACGTCGGTGGCGGGTGAGTAGTAAAGCGATGTTATCCACTGACATATTGAGTCGGCCCATTCGGGGTTCTGCACGGCCTTTTTCATCGCGGGGTCATAACGAAACAGCCCCGAGCCCATTGTGCCGATCCATACGTTGTGTCGTTTGTCTTCGACAAATGAGTATACATGCTTGGCCTCGAAGTTATTCTTGCCCTTCTCTGTAAGGGTGACTTTGCGGAATGTGCCTGTCTTGCGGTCAAATATGCCCGTGCCGTGGCCGTATGACCCTACCCACATATTGCCGGCCGAGTCCTCAAAAAGCGTCATCGCCACCGGAGGCACCTGCGAGTCGTAGTGTCTTATCAGATTGTTGTCTTTGTCAAGATTATAGATGCTCTCTCCGTCAGTACCTACCCACAGACTGCCGTTGTCATCCATGATCATCGACAGCACGCACTTGCTGCCTATGTTGTTGTGGAGCAGCGAGCGGTTGCCTATGTAGTGGAAGTTATTGGTGACGGGAGGTATGAGCATGGCGCCTTTCTGGAAAATGGCCAGCCACATGTTGCCTGTGGAGTCATAGAGCACTTGGTGTACTTTCTGGGTGCGGTAGTCAAACTTGTCACTGCCAAAGGGTATGTCGGTCACCTTGTATGTGTGTGGGTCAAGACGCTTCAACCCGGCGCCGTCGGTGGCGAGGAGTATGTCGCCGTTGTCGTCGCGGGCCATCCTCACCACCGTTAAGTGGTTGAGGGGGGGGGTAGTTATAATGTTGCGTATGCAGTCGTTGGCGCGGTCGTATGTATATAACCCGGCATTTTGTCCTGCAAAAAATATGTGGCCGTCACCGTCTACAATCGTATTGGTTATGTGCGGACTCCCGTTTTTGATGTAGTCTACGGCGTTGTAGTTGCGGTCTATGCGGGTCACTCCGTGCTTGCCGCGGGTTATCCACATGTTGCCCTCGTAGTCCTCTACGCCGTCGCCTATGAGTCGCAGAGGTGTGCTGCCCGCTACCTGTAGAGGCTCAAGAGTCAGTTTGCCGTTGTTTTCACGCAGAAGCATGATGTCGTTGCCCAGACACCATATGTCGCCGTTGCGTCGTTGGACAAAGTTTGATATGGCACCGTTGTATGGTGTGCCATCGTTCTTTTCCAACAGCCTGCCGAATCTGTTTGAGTCGGGAAAATATTGCTGTACGCCGCTGTTGGTGCCTACGAAGCGCCGTCCTTCCGAGTCCTCGAATACAGTGTTGACAAAGTTGCTCGCTATCGTCGTGCTGTCGCCCGGTATATTCTTGTATATGGTGAATTTTACTCCGTCATAGCGGTTCAGGCCGTCCTCGGTGCTTATCCACAGCATGCCGTCGCTGTCCTGAAACATATGCTTTATCAGGCTGCTCGACAGATAATGGTCCGATGAGAAGAGTTTGTAGCTTTGTGCTTTTCCACATAGCGCGCCTATTGCTATAGCAAATATTAAGTATAATGATCTGTACATCGTATCAATATTAAGGTATCATCTTAAAATCTACGTAAAGGTAATAATATTTTTTCAAATACCGGCTATTGCCGTCGGTCAAATTTGTATCGCCCGCCTGTACATGCTCCTGTGGATGACCTTATTGTGTATATGCACCGCTGCGGGGCGGGGGAGGGCGATAGCGTTGCATATTAGGCCGTTATTGATTATGATTGCGCGATTTAACATTTCTACGCCTCTGTTAACTTTATTTTTTAACGAAATTTATTTTGTTTTTAATTTATAAATGTATACTTTTGTTCCGTCATGAAACCTAACAAGTTTCGTTTTGATAAATGTGAAACTTAAAATGATTAATAATCCGTTAAAAGTAACGTTATGCAATGACCTGATATAGACCATGATACCACGTGCAACATTGTGCTTTGGTAACCTTAAACCATTAGTGAGGCTCGAGATATTCTCCGGTCTCATACGTGTTTGGATTACAGTCCATGACACATGATCGATATTAACGGTCGATTAAGCTATATAAACTTAAATAATGAATCAATTATATCATATATGAGAAACTTAGCGAAGTATTTTTTACGGGTGGCTTTTGTCGCCATGCTGTCAGTCGCTGTCTATAGCTGTAGCGATGATGACAATGATGATGCCGTCGCCGACGATTTAAAAGTCCAGTTCACTCTGCCGCAGTCAGTCGATCTGTTCCGTGGCGGCGATCTGTACTTCTCGGTCATTGACGGAGAGGCCCCGCTTACCTCCGACATTATGATGCTGGAGTCATCGGGTGGTGTGTTCTACAACTGCGCCATTTCCAATGTAAGCGAGTCGAGTTTTGCCGTAACTGTCCCCGCTGACTTTGAGACGGGCACATATCGCGCTTATATCAAGCGTGGTGACCGCCGCAAGCTTTACGGTACGGTATCTATTAATATAATAGACGGTGCGGTTATAAATCCTGCTGAAGGCACTACCGTTTACGGTCAGGTAATATGCGGCGGTAACGGCGTCAAGGATGTCGTGGTCTCCGACGGTGTAGAGGTTACGGTGACCGACAACGAGGGTGTTTATCAGCTTAAATCGGCTAAAAAGACCGGTTATGTGTTCATATCGGTGCCCTCAGGCTACGAAGTGCCCTCCGACGGTGTGCTCCCGCGTTTCGCTATGCACTTGCGTGCCGATGCCGCCACTCCCGAGCGCGTTGACTTCACTCTCAACGAGGCATTCGGTCAGGACACATATAAAGTGTTCTTCCTCGGCGACATGCACCTTGCAAAGCGCACCAAAGACCTTGAGCAGTTCAAGGACTTCACCGATGACCTCAATAAATACATGGCCGCTCATTCGGGCGAGAAGATGTATGCCGTCACTCTCGGCGACATGACTTGGGACCTTTACTGGTACGACAACAAGTATGAGCTTGCCGACTACCTCAATACGGTCAACGACGCTTTCAAGAACCTACAGATATTCCATACGATGGGCAACCATGACAACGACATGATGACTACCTCCGACTTCGATGCCGAGATACGTTACCGTGCGGTCATAGCTCCCACATATTACTCCTTTAATATAGGTAAGATACACTATGTGGTTCTTGACGATATCGATTGCAGCCGCTACGACGGCACCGACAAGCGCAACTATGACAAGAAGATTTCCGACGAGCAGTTTGCTTGGCTCGAAAAAGACCTCGCACATGTGGCCAAGACCACTCCTCTGGTTGTGACCATGCACGCTCAGGTATTCAAGCCCGGCGACGCCACCTCTTATGTCATCGACCATGATCCGGCCAATACCAACCGCCTGTTTGAGATACTTGCCGGATACAAAGTACACTTTGTCACCGGACATACCCATCAGATTTACAATGTCACCCCCGACAACTCCAATTCGGGTACTTCACTTGAATTCTTCGAGCACAATGCCGGCGCGGTATGCGCTTCTTGGTGGTGGTCGGGCAATCTTACTCCCGGCATGCACCTCGCTACCGACGGCGCTCCCGGCGGTTACGCCATCTGGGATGTCAACGGCACTGACTTCAAGTACATTTTCAAAGGTACGGGATACAACGAGGACGTTCAGTTCCGCAGCTACGACCTTAACAAGGTAAGCTTTACCGACGCCGATGTCCCCAACATGACTACCAACGATAAGGTGCGCAAGGAGTGGAAGAAGTATACCGACGCTTATCCCGCAAGCACCGCCAATGAAGTGCTTATCAATGTATGGAACTGGAACCCCTCTTGGACCATCACCGTTACCGGTGAGAACGGCGCGGCTCTCGATGCCACTCCCGTTCAGGCCTATGACCCGCTCCACATTGCGGCTCTTACCGTAAAGCGCTTCGACAAAACCACCAAGGCCGATGCAAGCGTACCCGGCATGATTACCGAAATGCATCCCCACTTCTTCAAGGTGACGGCTCCCGATGCCGGTACCGACCTGAAGATCACGGTCAAGGATGAGTTCGGCAACACATGGACCGAAAACATGGCCCGTCCTAAGGACTTCTCCATCGAAGCCTACATGCCCAAGTGATTATTAACAGAAACCATCAATAACACATGCATAATTTTATGAAAGTAATTAGATCCTTAATTCTATTGCTGTTGCTCGTGGTGCAGGGTACTTTGTCCCTTGCGGCACAGAACAGAGAGGTTACGGGTACGGTACTTGATACCATGGACGAACCTCTGGCCGGCGTTACCGTAATGGAGGCCGGTACAACCAACGGTTGCATGACCGATATAGACGGTAAATTCTCTATAAAGGTCGCTGCCGACGCTACGGTTACGCTCAACTTCTCATACGTGGGCTTCACTCCGCAGTCGGTCAAGGTGGCTCCGGGGCAGAACACTCTCGATATAGTCATGAAGGAAGACGCCATCATGCTTGAAGAGACTGTCGTCATCGGTTACGGTACACAGAAGAAGGTCAACCTTACCGGTGCCGTGGCTTCGGTAAGCAGCAAGGACCTCGAAAACCGTGTGGCACACTCCGTTACCGACATGCTTCAGGGTTCGGTGGCAGGTCTTAACATCACCACCTCTTCGGGTGTGCCCGGACAGGAGGCTGCCATCAACGTGCGTGGTACCACTTCTATCAACAAGACCAATCCGCTCGTGCTCATCGACGGTGTCGAGGGCAGTCTTGACCGTGTCAATCCCAACGATGTCGAGTCGATTTCGGTCATCAAGGATGCCTCGGCGGCAGCCGTTTACGGTGCCCGTGCAGCATTCGGTGTTATCCTCGTTACTACCAAGTCGGGTAGTGAGAAAGACGGTAAGGCTACCGTACGCTATAGCGGCCGTTACGGTTGGGAAGAGCCCACAACCTCTACCGACTACGAGACACGCGGTTACTGGTCGGTCTACACGGTCAACCTGTTTCAGCGCACCACCAACGGCAGCAACCTTGTGAAATATACCGATTATGACATGCAGCAGCTGCTTGCGCGTGTCAACGACAAGACCGAGCACCCCGACCGTCCGTGGATTGTCGAGGACACTCGCGACGGTCGCCGTCAGTGGGTTTACTACGGCAACAACGACTGGTGGCACACTCTCTACAAGGACAAGCACCCCACCACACAGCATAACGTGTCGTTCTCGGGCGGTACAAAGGACATAAAGTACTTCCTCTCGGGCGGTATCGACTACCGCAAGGGTATACTTCGCGCCAACCCCGACGTGTTCCGCCGCTACAATCTTCGTTCCAAGATTGACTTCCGTATCAACAAGTGGGCCACTATGTCCAACAACACCTCGTTCTTCTCCTCGCAGTATGATTTCCAAGGCGACGGCAGCGTAGAGAATACTCTCCAGTATTCGGCCCGCCACGCTTATCCTATATTCCCGACGAAGAACCCCGACGGTTCATGGCTTTATGCCACTCCTTACCTCGATTATAAGGTTGCTAACGGACGCCACATCTTTACCGAAGCCGGCACCCACCGCAACAAGAACCGCCGCACGGAGTTTGTCAACACCACTCGCCTGACTATCACTCCCATCAAGCAGTTGAGCATAAACGGCGACTTCACATATCGCTTCTATCAGTCGCGCAATACGAGCCGTTCGCAGCCATTCCAGTATCGCGAGTATCCTGACGGACCGCTCGGTGAATACAACACCGGTGCAGGCGAAAACCGCCTTGACGAGACCGCCAACACCCGCAACTACTTCTCATATAATGTATATGCTACATATACCGACTCGTTCAATGAGTCGCACAACGTTACCGCAACAGTCGGTTACAACTATGAGACATTGAAGATAAAGAATCTCGGTGTCGCTGCCGGCAACCTGTCGTCGGTCGACCTCGATGACCTCAATCTTGCCACAGGTCCCGCAAGTAGCGACAATTACAGCGGCGGCCAGAACGAGTACTCGCTTTCCGGTATATTCGGACGTGTCAACTACGACTATCAGGGCCGTTACCTGTTCGAGCTCAGCGGCCGTTATGACGGTACATCGCGCTTCGCCCGCGGCAACCGCTGGGGCTTCTTCCCCTCGGGTTCTGTAGGATGGCGTATCTCGGAGGAAAAGTTCTTCTCGCCTCTGCGCAACGTTGTAGACAACCTGAAGCTCCGTCTCTCTTACGGTAGCCTCGGTAACCAGAATGTGGATTCCTATTACACTTTCCTTCGTCTTGTTTCTATCAAAGACTTCAAAGGCTTCTCCTTCGGCGGCGACCTTCCCGGAAAATACTCTTCGCTCGGCACTCCTATCGCCTCTGACCTTACTTGGGAAAAGGCCAACCAGTGGAACCTCGGTCTTGACTATTCGATGTTCAACAACCGCTTCACTCTTACCGCTGACGTTTACATCCGCGACACCAAGGACATGTTGACCGACGGTATAGCCCTTCCGGGTGTTTACGGCGCCGACGTGCCCAAGATGAACACTGCCGACCTCCGCACCAAAGGTTACGAACTCGCCGTGCAGTGGCGCGACAACTTCCAGCTCTTCGGCAAGCGTCTTGACTACAACGTGGGCTTCAATATCAGCGACTACCGTGCCGAAATCACACGTTATGACAACCCCAACAAGACATTTGCAAAGGATTATTACAAAGGCATGCGCCTCGGCGAAATCTGGGGTTATGTCACCGACGGCTTCTATGCATCTGACGAAGAGGCTGCCGAATACACTAAAAATCTTACATTCGACAGTAACTTCCTCGGCAACCTGCCTTCGGGATGGAAAGCCGGCGACGTGAAGTTTGTCGATCTCGACGGTGACGGACATATCGGTGAAGGTGACAACACCGCCGATAGCCCCGGTGACCGCAAGGTGCTCGGCAACTCGCTTCCGAGCCTCTCCTACGGTATCACTGCCGGTATACGCTACTGCGGATTTGACGTATCGGCATTCTTCCAAGGAACCGGCGACCACTATTGGTATCCCGGTGCGTGGGTAATGTCATTCTGGGGCGCTTATGGTCAGCCTTACTCTTCGTTCCTCCCGAAAGATTTCATACAGAACTGCTGGAGCGAGGATAATGTTGACGCATACTTCCCCCGTCCGCGTTCCAATATATCGACCGGCGGTTACCTGCGTCGCGTAAACGACAAGTATATACAGAACATCCGTTATCTGCGTTTCAAGAACCTGACCGTGGGTTATACTCTTCCGTCCAACTGGACCAAGAAGATCTGTCTTGACAATGTTCGCGTATACTTCTCGGGTGAAAACCTCTGCTACTGGTCGCCGCTGAAGAAGCACACCAAGCATCTTGACCCGGAACGTGCTTTCACACGTGCCAATAAATCTGATGATTCGGCTCTTGACAACTGTTACTATCCGTGGCAGAAGACATTCATGTTTGGCCTCGATATTACTTTCTGATGCACGATTATTAACTTGAATTACGAAAACGAATAAAGTTATGAAAAAATATATACTGCCGGTCGCGCTCTGTATGCTCTTGGGGTTCGCGTCGTGCGATGACTCGCTTGACCTTAATCCGAAAGACAGGGTATCGGAGGCCGACTACTTCAAGACAGCCGAAGATTTGCAGCTGTTTACCAATCCGTATTATAACAATATGCTCGACAAGACGCCTTATGACGAGGACAATGACTTTTATGTACAGAAGACGCTCAGCGCCGAGCAGCGCGGTGGCAACTACCGCACAGTCCCCGAAAGCGGAGGCGGATGGTCGTGGGGCGACCTGCGCCGCATCAACTCGCTGCTTGCCCGCATAGACCGTTGTCCCGACGAGGCTGCCGTTATTAAATACACGGCTCTGAGCCGCATGTTCCGCGCTTTCTTCTATTTCGAGAAGGTAAAGCGCTTCGGTAATGTGCCTTGGTATGACAAGGAACTCGGTTCGGCCGATCCCGACCTGTACAAGACTCAGGACTCACGCGAGCTTGTCATGTCAAACATGCTTGCCGACATTGACTATGCCATCGAGTTTCTCCCTGACAAGAAGGATGAGCCTGAGGCTCCCTACCGTGCTACCAAGTGGGCAGCTCTCGCGCTGAAAGCACAGTTCTGCCTCTTCGAGGGCACATACCGCAAATACCACGGAATTAACCTTGAGGGCCACAGCGCCAACGACTATCTGCAGCTTGCCGCCGATGCCGCCAAGGAGATAATTGAGCACGGACCTTACAAGCTCTACAGTACCAACAAGCCCGATGAGGACTACCTCAACATGTTTGCCGCCGAGGATGCCAACAAGGATGAATACATCATGGCTATCCGCTTCAGCTTCGCGACAAAACTCTACCACAATGCTACCGCCGCTTCGCTTGTGGCCTCGCAGGGTCGTCCCGGATTCACCCGTAAGGTGGTCAACATGTATCTTATGAAAGACGGTTCCCGCTTTACCGACAAGCCCGGATGGCAGGAGATGCAGTTTGGCGAGGAGACTGCCAATCGTGACCCGCGTTTGGCGCAGACCGTGCGTTGCCCCGGCTATCACCGCATAGGCGATACCAAAATACTTGCTCCCGACTTCGGTACATGCACAACAGGTTATTCGCCCGTGAAGTTTGTCCAGAACCCGAAGGATGCCAACGGCGGCGTGGACCGTGTGGAGACCTCTACGGCCGACCTGCCCGTATACCGCCTCGCTGAGGTTATGCTCAACTATGCCGAGGCTAAGGCTGAACTCGGTACTCTTACACAGGATGATCTCGATATATCGGTCAACAAGATACGCAAGCGTGCCGGCATGCCCGACCTTAATATGGCTGTCGCCAATGCCAATCCCGACTGGTATCTGTCGTCACCCCAATATGGCTATACCAATGTCGACGGAGCCAACAAGGGCGTGATACTCGAGATACGCCGCGAGCGCTCTGTAGAGCTTATGGAGGAGGGTTTCCGCTGGTCCGACATACGCCGCTGGAAAGCCGGATACTGCTACAACCAGTCTATTCAGGGTATGTATTTCCCCGGTCCCGGCGAATATGACCTGTCAGGCAACGGCAAGACCGACATTGTACTTTATGCGGCAGGTACTCCCAAACCCGCAGCCGGCGACGGTGTTCAGGTCTACGAGATAGGCAAGGGTGAAGGTCGATTGGCTCTTTCTGACGGAAACAAGGGCTATGTGGACTTCCATAACGATCAGGTACGTCCCGGCTTCAATGAGGCGCGCGACTATCTTTACCCGATACCCAGCGATGAAATAAGCCTTAATCCCAATCTCGTTCAGAATCCCGGTTGGGGAAAGTAATCCCGGTTTATTACAATTGAAAAACTTTAAAGTATAGATTATGAAACTGATAAACTATATATTGGCATCCATGCTGCTGCTTACCGCCGGATTGTTTACCGGTTGTAGCGATGATGATGACTCAAGGGCCGGTGCCGTGCTCTCAAGCGCTCCATCCCTGTCATTCAGCTCTACCGATGCCGGTACCAAGACTATTATGATATATGCCGACGGCGACTGGACCGTCGAGGCTCCCGACTGGGTTGTAGTGACCCCCGACCACGGCACAATGACGATGGAAGTAACCGTTTCGGCCATCGACAACGTGCGCGACGGCGCGCTTGACAAGCCCCGTAACGGCAAAGTGTCATTCAAGGGACGTGACCTTAGAAGTATTGCCGAATTATTGGTAGTACAGGCCGGCGACAAGTTCCGCGACTGTCCTACTGTTGAGATTGCCGATGTCGACGGTCTTGATAATGAAGCTGTGTTTGAGATCAAGAATGCTCAGGTTGCGGCTCTTACCGCTTCGGGCTTCATGATTTCCGACGGATTGGTCAATGTATTTGTCAAGTCGGCCGATGCCGTTGAAGTAGGCGACATGGTTGACGTGCGTGGTGAAAAAGCTGCTGACAACCAGAAACTCGCTTACGTCGTAAGCAACAAAGTCACTGTCGTTTCTTCAGGCAGCGAGGTATCTTACCCCAATCCCGAGGACATAACCGACAAACTCGCTACTTATACAGCCACCACCCGTAAGTTTGTAAAAGTCGAGGGCGTGATGTATGAAGGCGTAGTGCGTATTGAAGGTGTGGAAATGGGTGTGCAGCTCGTTGATGCCCCCGCATCATTTGACTTGACTGAACTCCACGGCCATGCGGTAGTCGTTACCGGCTACTTCGGCGGTGTAGCCACTCCGGTTATCCGCCTGACGCCTGTGAATATCGTCGACAATGGCGAGGCCAACATACCCGAGGCTACAATCGAAGAGATCGCTTCGCTCATAGACGCATCGGTTATCCGCGTCAAGGAAGCTACAGTGGCCCTCGTAACTCCCAACGGCTTCATCGTTTCCGACGGAAGTGTCGGTGCCCTTGTTGTAACCGACAACGCTGATGTTCAGGTGGGCGATAAGGTTACCGTTAAAGCCAAGAAGGTGACCGACGGCTACGGTATGCCTAAACTCGAACCTGAGAAGATATCGGTAGTGTCGTCAGGCAATGAGGTGGCTTGGACTCCCGACGATATAACCTCTTCACTTGCCACTTACACAACCAATGCCCGTCGGTGTGTGAAAGTTTCGGGTACGATGAACGGAAACATCATACGTCTTGCCGGATCTTCGGCTTCAGTGATAATGCGTAACATACCTGCCGGTGTCGATGTATCGACTTACGGTCATGCCGTTACTGTGACAGGTTTTGTAAGCAGTGTTGATGCGCCTGTGGTGTCTATGACCCCGGCTTCAATAACTGACAATGGCGCTTCGTCTGTAGTCTATTTCGCCGAGGACTTTGAATGGCTTGACCCGTGGTCGGCTATAGTTCCCGCCGGAAAGACCGTTGAAGAAGACAACCTCGATGCTACCGCTCCGCAGATTTCAGCTAAGGATAAAGCATGTGTAAAGGGCGAGACTGCCGAAGATATGATGAAAGAGCGTGGCTACGATTTCTTGCGTGTTACTACTAAGAAAGACGGTGAGTGTATATACCTGCAGCGCAACTACCTCAAGTTCGGTAAGACAAGCTATCAGGCCGGTATCGTGCTTCCGAAGCTGACATCTATTTCCGGTTCGGCCAATGTCAAGTTGAAATTTGAATGGTGTCCTATGCGTCAGGGTTCCGGAAAGATTGACCCGGTCAATCTGATTGTACTCGTCGATGACAAGGAATATGAAGTGCCGACTCACGGCTGGGATAAGGGCCATACTCTTGAGTGGATACCCGCCGAGGTGGTATTGACCGGTGTGACCAAAGACTCCAAGATTGTCATCCGCCAGACCCAGTGGCCCGCAGCAACCGCTAACCGCTGGTTCCTTGACAACATCAGCATCACAGCTCAATAAACAAGAGTGTAATCTAATGCCTCTATAGCCGACGAGGGCCTGCCGCAACCGCGACAGGCCCTTGCCACATCTACACCCCGCCGGCAGCCACGCCCCCACCAATCCTGTCACTATGGCAAATTACCAACCACAAAAAAGCGGAGCAGGGCATCACTGCCTTACTCCGCTACATATTGATTGGGAAATTTGGATTTTACAGAATACCTTGGGCCATCATCGCGCGGGCTACTTTCATGAAGCCGGCCACGTTGGCGCCCTTCACGTAGTTGATGTAGTCGCCCTCCTTGCCGTACTTCTCACACTGGCTGTGGATGTTGGCCATGATGCCTTTGAGCTTGTTGTCAACCTCCTCGGCACTCCACGAAAGCTTCTGTGAGTTCTGCGCCATCTCAAGACCCGATACCGATACACCGCCGGCGTTGGCAGCCTTTCCGGGTGCGTAAAGTATTTTGGCGTTGAGGAACTCTTTGATAGCCTCGGGAGTAGAGGGCATGTTGGCTCCTTCGCTGACTGCTATACATCCGTTGGCAAGCAGTGTGCGGGCGTCGTCGCCGTCAAGCTCGTTCTGGGTGGCCGAGGGCATGGCTATGTCGCACTTGTATACCCACGGACGTCCGCCCTCGACATACTCGCAGCCATACTCTTCGGCAAACTCGCGGATGCGGCCACGGTACTCGTTCTTGAGCTTGAAGATGTAGTCGAGCTGCTCTTTGGTGAGTCCTTCGGGCACGTAGATGCAACCGTCGGAGTCGCTCATGGTTATGACTTTGGCGCCGAGCTCAAGGAGCTTTTTGGCAGTGTATGTAGCCACATTGCCCGAGCCGGAGATAGCCACTACCTTGTCTTTTATGTCGATGCCGCGGGTGGCGAGCATGTTGAGCAGGAAGTATACGTTGCCGTAGCCGGTAGCTTCGGGGCGTATGAGCGAGCCGCCGAACTCAAGGCCCTTGCCGGTGAATGTGCCGGTAAACTCGCGGGCCATCTTCTTGTACATACCGTACATGTAGCCGACCTCACGTCCGCCAACACCTATATCGCCGGCGGGCACGTCGGTGTCGGGGCCTATGTGGCGCCAAAGCTCGGCTATGAATGCCTGACAGAAGCGCATGACCTCCATGTCGCTCTTACCGCGGGGCGAGAAGTCGGAGCCGCCTTTGCCGCCGCCCATGGGCAGGGTGGTCAGCGAGTTCTTGAATGTCTGCTCGAATGCGAGAAATTTAAGGATCGACTGGTTTACAGACGAGTGGAAACGTATGCCCCCTTTGTACGGGCCGATGGCGTTGTTATGCTGGATACGGTAGCCCATATTGTTCTGTACTTTGCCCTTGTCGTCGACCCATGATACGCGGAACGAGAAGATACGGTCGGGGATACACAGACGCTCGATGAGGTTGTAGCGCTCAAATTCGGGGTGCTTGTTGTACTCGTCCTCGATTGTTGTTATGACTTCTTCCACTGCCTGAAGATATTCCGGTTCGTTGGGGAAACGACGACGCAGGTCGTCCAAAACTTCGGTTGCTTTCATTGTATCTTTCTTAAATTTGATAATATTTAGTTGTTTTGCGACAAAGTTACAACAAAAAGTTTAAATTCCTAACATTTTTCAATAAAAATGTGTGTTTTGCTCTCATTTAGTCAATTCAGGGCTTCGTAGATGACCGACATTATGGCCGGGCGTATATTGAGTGTGGTGAACGCACGGTTGTCGCGCGACGGGTTGACGCGGTTGCTGAGAAATATGTATATCAGTCCGTTGGCCGGATCGACCCAGAAGCCGGTGCCGGTAAATCCTATGTGGCCGAATGTCGAGGCGTCGGCCTGGGGTGCGGTGGGCGATTTGTCGGGGTCTGACATGTCGGGCTTGTCAAATCCGAGGCCTCGGCGCGAGCGTGGGCTTTTGGCGGTGGTAAACAGCTTGACGGTCTCGGCCGACAGTATCTTTTTGCCGCCGTAGCTGCCTCCGTTGAGCCACATCTGACATAGTTTGGCGAGGTCGCCGGCGGTGGAGAAAAGTCCGGCATTGCCCTGCACACCGCCCGAAAAGGCGGCGAGTTCGTCATGTACGTAGCCGTGTATGAGCTGCCGGCGCATGAAGCGGTCGCTCTCGGTGGGCGCTATCTCCTCGGCCGAATGTCGTGACAGTGGCAGGTAGCCCGTGCGAAAGGCTCCGAGCGGTGCGTATATGCCGTTGTACACGTACTCGTCATGGCTCATGCCTGTGAGATTCTGCTCCATCTCCATAAGCAGCGCGAAGTTCAGGTCGGAGTAGCGGTATGCTTTGTTGGCGCGCAGGTCCATTGTGTGTATACGGGCCATTATGGTGTCGTAGGCCGCCTTGCCCACGTACAGTCCTTTCGCTACCGGACGGTCGCACGCCCCGCCGGGTGTGTGCGAGGTGAGGTCGGTGCGCAGCCGGGCCTGATTGTTGCCGTATACGCCGCGGGCTATTTTTATCGTATTGGCTCCTCTCATGCGGTTTGAGGTAAGCCGCCCTTTGTAAGTGGCGGTGTCCATAAATAGTTTCATTACATTCATGGCTGCCGGATAGCCGCTCTCATGATACAACAGCTCCTTTACCGTTATGTCGTCTTTGCCGCACTCTTTGAGGCCGGGTATGAAGCGGCTTGCGGGTGAGTCGAGCTCGTACAGCTTGCGGTCATAAGCGAGCATTAACCCGGGCAATGTACCGGCTACTTTGCTTACGGAGGCAAGGTCATAGATGGTGGAGTCATTTACGCGGCGCGTCTTGGTGTTGTCGGTGAACCCGTAGCTTTTGTCGATGACTATGTTGCCGTTTCGGGCTACCAGTACCTGACAGCCCGGAAACGCACCCGTGCGCAGTCCTACGCTTACAAGCGAGTCTATCCTCTTCTCGACCGAGGGGTTGAAACCCTCTTCGGTCGGCGATTCATAGCCTAAGCGTATTTTGAGCAGTCCTACACATGTGCCTGCCGGCGCCATGCCTTTTATGGCTACCGGAAGAGTGCCGTTGACCCTTATGCCGCCGAATATGGCCTGTGCGCCGTACTCCTGTGTCAGTTTGTTGTTCTCATATGCAATGATTGTAGCCTTGGCTGTCGACGGAGCGAACCGTGCCACCTTATACGGGTTGATGAAATATACGGTCACGAGGTTTTTGCAGCCTTCGAGCTTTTTCAGCTCGGCTACGGTAGCGGCTTTGTCATTGTACACCGCGGCCACTACTATGTCGTGCTTTTTTATGGCATCGACGGTGGCGGCCGACAGGGCGTTGGCGGCGCTGTAAGTGTCGACTTGCGCGTATTTCCCGCAGAAGCGTGTGAATGTATTGTTACGTCCCTCCCCTATATTCACGACCGCTATGCTGTTTGTGTCGATATTGCGCAGCGGAAGCAGATCCGAAGAGTTTTCTATGCAGGTCATCATCGCGGCCGTGAGTCGCCGGTTTACCGCTTCGGCCTCGGGCGATACGAGGTCGCTTTTCAGTGTCGGGCTGACTGCCTTGGGCTGCTTTTCCGACAGGCCGAACATATATTTATATGAAAGCACCTTCTTGCAGCGGTTTTCTATTATACTGTCGGGTATCTCGCCCGATTTTACGGCATTGTATACGGCGTCGATGTCGGTAGCGAGTGCCGTAGGTTCGAGGAGTATGTCTACACCTGCTTTAAGCGCGGCCACACAGTTGTTTGTTCCCGGTATGTTGGCGCCTTTCATGGCGAGGCCGTCGGTCCACACGAGTCCTTCGAAACCCAATCGGTTTTTCAACGTCCCGGTTATTATCTTGTGCGACAACGAGGAGGGTATGCCTGCCGGTTCGAGTGCCGGGACGTTCAGATGACCGACCATTATGCCTGACAGTCCGGCATTTATGAACTCTCTGAACGGATACAGGTCAACGCTGTCGAGCTTCGCTGCATCATGGTTGATGGCCGGGAGTGTCTTGTGGGAGTCATTGTCGGTGTCGCCGTGGCCCGGAAAGTGCTTGCCTACGGCCATGACTCCGCCGCTTTCAATGCCGCGTGAGTAAGCGAGGCCGAGCTCTGCCACACGCTTCGGGTCCTCGCCGAACGAGCGGAAGCCTATGACCGGATTCAGCGGATTGGAGTTGACGTCGAGCACCGGCGCGAAGTTGACCTGAATGCCGAGCAGCCGGCACTGGCGTGCAGTCTCGCGTCCGTATTCGTATAGCAGTTGCGGGTCCTCTATGGCCCCGAGCCCCATGTTGTAAGGATAGCGCACTGTACCGGTGACACGCATCGCCGGGCCCCACTCGCCGTCGAGGGTCATGAGCAGCGGCACGTCGGCTATCGAACGGGCGTAGTCGGTGAGTGCGGCATGTTGTTCTATCGAGCCTTTGCTGAATAGAAGTCCGCCTACGCCCCGTGTCTTCACATATGAGGCTATGGTGGAGCGGGCGGCTGTCATGTTGGCCGGGCTTACTTTCGGCACGAAGAGCTGTCCTATGCGCTGACGCAGGGTCAGCGATTGATAGACCGAGTCGACCCATCGGTCACATGCTTGTCTGTCTATGCCCGACATCATGTCGGGTACTGATGCGTAAACCGTCATGGCACCTGCTGCAAGTGCCGAAATCAGAAGTGTGTATATGCGTCGCAATTGAATAGATATTTTATTGTGTTGGGAAAATCGGTTTTGTCTTATGTCATCGGTCGCTACATGCGCGGGCGGTTGTCGCGATATGTTATTTTATGGTTGTGATGTCCCTCGATGTAGTCTATCATTGTCTCGTCAAGGCGTTTTTTACTGCGGGTCACGATCTCTCCATGTGTCAGCGGCTCCATATAGTCGCCCCCCTGAGCGAGATAGTCGATGGTCACTACCGTGTATGTCTTGTCAGGGTCTATGCGCTCTATGTCGAAGCCGCCGCTTATGCCGTCGCCTCCGCGCCCTTTCATGACTTCGATCGATGCGAGCAGGTCGCGCCCCGTCAGTTGCATTACCACAAGTTTGTTGTCAAATGGCAGCATGGTCATGATCATCTCCTTTGTTATATGTCCGGCCGGAAGTCCGCGACGTATGCCCCCCTTGTTCACTATGGCGAGGTCTACCGGCTTGTCGATAAGCCGGCTGCCCATGTCATGCATGGCATCGGCCACCCAGTTGAGCAGTATCTGGCTGCCTGATGGAAATTCTTGGGCGAGGCGTCCTATTTTCATGTTCTTCAGTGAGTCCACCCCTTGCCTGTAAGTGTACAGTATCGCCGCCGCTTCGGGGTCGATGCGGTCGTCGAGCCGCTTGTCGACACTTATTAGCCGGTAGTCGGTGCGCGGCGAGTCAAGATCCACGGTTATCTCGCCGAGATAACGGCCGCGGCTTCCTGCCTGTGCCACGAGCACGGTGTCGCCTGCGGCATTGGGCACGCGCCATGCTTGTCGCGGTTTTGCCGGGTCAACCACAGTGTGTGAGTGTCCGCCTATTATTATGTCGATGCCTTCGGTGGCCGAAGCAAGTTCAAGGTCGCTTGGGGTGGGAGGGTTGTGGGTGTCATACCCTATGTGGGTGAGCGCTATCACTTTGTCGGCATGCATTACGTTGCGCAGGTACCAAGCCATGGCGTTAGCCGCCTTGATGCCGTCGGTATACTTGACGTTGCCGGCGTTGGAGTCGGCTATCATGCCTTTCGGGTCGAGGTTTATGGCCAAAAAACCGATTTTGTGTCCGTTGACGTCCTTTATCGTGTAAGGTGTGAACAGACTGTCGAGCGGTGTGTCGCGCAGGTCGTAGTTGGTGGTTATGAGGTCGGCGTCAAGCTGCGACAGCTCACCGGCAAGCACATCAAGTCCGTTGTCAAACTCATGGTTGCCGAGTATGGCTATGTCGTAGCCGAGAGCGTTCATCATCTTGCGCTCCACCTCGCCTTTATATAATGTATAGTATAAAGTGCCCTGCACGGCGTCGCCGCAGTCTACGAGCAGCACCCGTCCGGGTCGTGCGGTGCGCACACTGTCAATGAGCGCTTTGCGCCTGAGCACTCCGCCGAGATTTTTGTCGTCGGGGTCAAGAGCGCTGTGGGTGTCATTGGTGTGCAGGATTATAAGTTCTTCAGCCGGTGCTGCCATGGCCGTCATGGCTAAGGCGCAGGCTGTAATTATGTTCCGGAGATTCATCACAGTAAAGTCGTTAATGTATTAAGGTAATACGAAGATTAGATACAAATTTAATGATATTACCTTAAATACACAAACTTCGACGCTCCGGCATGGCGGTCTGTTATCTGCTATTTTGCCGTCGCAGGTACCGGTCCGGTGCTATTTCTTGTAGTCGGGTTCGGCTGCATATTTTTCGGCATTGTATTTGGGCCGGTCATTTACATTGTAATTGAATTGTACGTCTCCTTTGAATTTTGCTTTGATTATGGCTTCTCTGTTGTCCTTGTAATATTCGTCCTCGGCAAGGGCTTTTTTTCTGTCGGTTTTCTGATAGTCGTCGACGGAATACATCGGAGTAATCGGCTTGTCGGTCTTTTCTATGCCCGTAGCCGTGTAGCTTATGCCGTTGTCTGATTCTGTCTTGATTATGAGACCGGGAAGTCCGTGAAATTTCCACGGTCCGAAGGGCAGGGGTATGTCTGTCGTGAACCATGCAGTCCATGTGCGTCCGTGATAATCCGTTTTAGCCTGTATGCAGTCATATCCAATTATATTTGCAGTTGAGTCGCATATTTCCCATTGCATTTCGTCAAGTGGTTCGTCATAGTAGCTTAGCTCGTCGGCGAATTTTGAATAATACCTTATATTGTTGTCTGCAATGTCGCAGAATACGTAAGTGTGGATTCTCTTGACAGGCCCTTTTCGCATATCAATCGATATGCCCCCTCCGGGAGTCTCTGTCATGCAGGCTGCCATGATAATCTGCTGCAGTTCTTTTTTGCCTTCGGGAGTAGACGACATCGAGTCAGACCATAAACTTAGGTCGTTGAAAAACTTCGACTCTCTTGCGTTTGCAAGAAGAGTCATCTTGGTGGTGCTCACTGTATCGCTTTCCCAATTGATTGATTTTACATCGTAGCTGACCAAGATGTCCGCCTTCTGTTGTGCTACCGCGGCAATCGACACAATACACATGAATAAAGATGTAATTGTCTGTTTCATATAAGCTATTTTCTTAGTGTTATCGTGATTAGGAGCTCGCGGCCACGTAGTTGCCGCCGGCTCTCGAAAGATGATAGATCGGAGTATGTGGTGTAGTTGTAGCTGCGCTTGTCGAGGATGTTGGTGAGGCCGGCGGAAAGCTCTATCTTCTTGTTGAGCTGATAGGTGAGTTTCGTGTCGAGCATCACAACATTCTTGTAGTTGTTCTCGGTCAGCTCGTTGCGGTAATGCTCGCCGCTTATAGTCCATTGCCATTTGCGGTGGGGGACGATTGTCAGGCTCAACTCGTTTTCCATTGTCGAGAGCCATGATGCGTGCAGGCCGTTCATCGTCAGGCGGCTGTCGGAGTAATCTATGCGGTAGTCAAAATTTAACCATCGGCTTGGGCTGCCGCTTATCTTGCCGCCCACGCTCCAGCCGGTGCTGACCGAGTTGACACCCTGCGACTGGGAGAGCAACTGCGACTCGTTGCGGCTGAACGATCCGTTGACGTTGCAGCTTCCGCGCATGAAGTCGAGGGTCTTGCCGATGCTGCCCAGCGCCATAAACATCTTGCTGTCGTTTTTGGCGTCGGCATAGCTGTAGACCACGTAGTCGCCGTAAAGCTGCTGCGCCATAGTGTAGGGGACATGGGTCCATGACTGCATCACCATGCCGTTGGCAAACAGGCCGTGGCGTGTGTGCTTGTAGCTGAAGCTTGCCGACATGTTCTGCGACGACGAGTTGTAGAACTGCTCCGTGCCGGCTTTCAACGTGCGGTAGTTGGTCATTATCAGTCCCGGGTGGATAAGGTTAAGGCTCATCGGGGAGCGTCCGAGACCGCCGCGCAGGGTGCCCGAGAAGCGGTTGTTGGGCTTCCAGTTGAAACTGAGTGACGGTGAGAAATACACCTTGTCATGGTCGGCAATCGCCTTGTCGAAGTTATAATGGGCATAACTTACGGGCAGGTTGAGCGAGAGGTTGACCCTGCGCACCCAGTATTCAAACTTCGGTGTCGCATATACAGTGAGATAGTTTGTGCTGACTATGTTTTCAGTCAGACCGGGAAGTTCCTCCGGCAATTCGGGCAACTGCGAGTCCATAGAACGGAGATAACCCTTTATACCACCTTCAAGGCTCAGCGTCACTCCTTTTATGATGAAGGCGTATGCCGCGCTTTCTTGAGTATAGAAAGCATGGTCGGAGATGTGTTGTCGGAACTGCTCACCGTTCATGTCGATATTGAGCGTCTGAGGCAACGACTCCCATTCGTTTATGCTTTGGAAGGTAACAAGATGCTGTCCGTTGAAACGCTTAATCATCTTGAACTTGTTGGAGATGTAATAATCGGGCAGCTTTGCCGACTGCGTGTTGGACATCGAGCCGGTGGTGGCGAGGTCCATATCATCCCAGTCGATATTGGTCTGTAGGGTATTGTTGATGAACGCCGTCTTTTGGTTCAGCTCGTATATGAACTTGCCGTTTAAAGAGTGGGTATGTTCAGTACCGCTGCGGTTCTCTGTGATTATGCGGTTACCTTCGTCGAGAAAATATGTCGTTATATTCGAGGCGTCGGCTGTCACTCGGTTGAAGGAGTAGTCTATGTTTGCCTTGAACTCCCCGCTTTTCAGTTTCCACAGGCTGTTGGTCGATACGATGAACGAGCGGTTGAACAGTGTCCGTCTGTCGCTTAGCGACGGTACTCCGGGTAGTCCCACACCTATGTAGCGGCTAAGTCCGGTCTGACGTCGGCCCGCGAAGAAGTCGGTGTTTGACACCGACAGATTATCGCCCGTATTGTTGGTGCGCAGGGTGGTTATGTTCTGAAACGAAGGCATTACGGCCATGGCAAACAGCTCGCTGTCCCATATCGCTCCTTCGGGTTGCCAAGCGTAGCCGCCTCCTGCGTCGCCGTGAAAACTCCATGTCGCTTTTGCCTTGTTTTTCAGCTTGAGGTTGATGGCTGCCTTATCGGAGAAGGATATACCCGACAGCACCTGCATGGGCTGATGGTTCTCCATCACCTCCACGGCTCCCACATCATCATGGCTTATGCCGTTGGTGGCTATGCCGTATTTACCGCCGAGCAGGTCGGAGCCCTCGATATAGAACTTGTTTATATCCTCGCCCTGATACTGTATTTTACCGTTTTTCGCAACATCTATGCCCGGCATACGCTTCAGCACGTCGCCTATGGAGCGGTCCTGTTGCTGGGCGAAGCTACCTACATTATAGGTAATTGTATCGCCCTGCTCCCGTATGCGGTCTGCTTTAACAGCCACTTCTTTGAGCTGTATGCTTCCCGGCTCCATATAGACGGTCACCGGAAAATCCACGCTGTCAAGCTGAATAGACTGCTTGGCGAAGCTCATCATGGTAACTTCCAGACGGCAACCATTTATCGACGGCATTGTCATGGAGAATCCTCCGTCCGATTTTGACGAGGCGAATTTCTTTATCTTGCCGTCAGCACCCATGACAATGACCGAAGCCCCGACAAGCGGCTCATCGTTCTCCCTGTCAATGACAGTTCCCGACACGTTGACCTGCGCCATTGTATTAATAATGACGGATAAACATGTCAGATATGCAATGAGCCGTTTCATAAATCGTGTGGATAGTCAGTCTCTTCCAAGTCATATTTGGGAGCCGAATCTTTCTTTTCAGGCATTTTCCCATTTCCGTACAGAGCACTCATTTTGGCAGCGAAGTTCGAGTTCTTGTACTTCCACCAGTCATTGAGATACTTATCCCGAGACTGTTTTTTTACGCCTCGTTTGTCATCATAGGCCATGTACCCGACATCAGGAATTCCGTTTTGTCGCAGCCCGGTTGCTGTAAAGCTGTATTCATGACGAGTGTCGTATGCTTCGAGGATCAACCCCGGCAATCCGCAGAGTTTCCACGGGCCATCTTGAACAGGAATTTCAGGAGCGAACCATGCCGTCCATCTCCGGCCACGGTAAGACGCAATCGCTTTAAAACACTCATATCCGAGTATATTTTTTACTGAATCGGTCACTTCCCATTGCGGTTTCTCCCACTCTTCTTCATAAACGCGTCGCTCTCCATCAAAATAGTTTCTTTCCGTCAGGCAACCATTCGGATAATTTTTGTAAATGTAACTCCAATAATAACCGTCCGGAAGATTATGACTTCCGGTTTTCCTATTCTCTTCCATTGTGGCTATATATATTTCGAATTCGAGACTCGGATTTACCGCTGCAAGAGAATCGCTCCATAACTTTTTTACTCCGCAGAACAGTGACTTGGTAGCGCCGACGCGCAGCATGACCGGATCTTTAAAGAAGTGTTTGTCACGTTGCGTGGTGTCGGTAATCTGAATACGGGTATAATGTACTTCAAGTATTGACGGCTCGGCATCCTTTATATAGTCATCGGCATTGGCTCTAATAACACCGATAGCCATAAGTATAAAAACAAATATTTTTTTCATAATCAGTGATAATCTGTTTCGAGGAAGTCAATGTGTAAATCCGGATTGTCATCGGCAGTGTATGCTTTCGCATCAGTCTTAAGATGCTCGTCATGACATGCATAGCTGACTTTTATTTTAGCAAGTGGATAGTCTTGCAACTTCTTAGCGGATGTGGGTGCAGGCATGCAGGTTGTCATAATTATAATTATGACAAAATTTTGCAAGACTCGGTGTATTGTTCGGGTTGGGTCCATCGGTTTATTTTTTATTCAACTAAATATGTAGTTGTAACTGCAAAATTAGTTGATTTTTTTGTTTTACCTAAAAAATATCAGGAAAAGTAAAGTGTAATGTATAATTTTTTGTGTTTTTATGGTTAGTTGACATAAAGCTTTATTGTTTGAAGTTTAATTTGTAATTTTGCGCACAATAAATTGGTATGAAATGAAACTTATAGCCGACAGCGGAAGCACCAAAGTAGAATGGTGTCTTCTTGATCACGATAAACCGGTGAGACAAATCTTCACCTCCGGATTTAACGCTTTGATGCTCACTGAAGAGGAGATAGCGCAATATCTTGATGACGAACTTATGTCACAGCTGGGCGAAGATGTCCGGTCAGTAACCGAAGTGCATTTTTACGGTGCGGGATGTATAGACGAAGAGGTGTGCCGTAACGTGCGGCGCGCTATCCGCCAGAATATTGACGTGCCTACGATAGAGGCACATAGCGACTTGCTCGGAGCGGCGCGTGCTTTGTTTGGCGAGCGTGAAGGTATAGCCTGTATACTCGGCACCGGGTCAAATTCGTGTTATTACAACGGACGTGAGATAAAGGATCATGTAAGTCCTCTCGGTTACATACTCGGCGACGAGGGCAGCGGGGCGGTACTCGGTCGCCATCTTATCGGAGATGTGCTTAAACATCAGTTGCCCCGGGAGTTGTGTGACCGCTTTCTTGATGAATACAATCTTACATCCAACGCTATAATACGCCGGGTGTACAAGGAGCCGGCACCCAACCGTTTTCTTGCGTCCGTAACTCCGTTCTTGCTGAAAAATATAGAAGAGCCGGCCATACATCGTCTGGTACTAAATGAATTTAAATCATTCTTTGTACGCAATGTTGCCCAGTATGACCGTTACCGGGTATTGCCGGTAAGTTTTGTCGGCTCCATAGCATATCTGTACCGGCCTGTTCTTGACGAGGCGGCTGCAGCGCTCGACGCCACGGTCGATACGGTGATAAAGACTCCAATGGAAGGACTGGTAAATTACCATGCCAATATGTAGTATTACGGGCTTGTAAGACATGAACACATCCTCTACCGAACTTATACTTGTCAACATATCGGGTTATGATCGTCCCGGTGTGACGTCGGCGCTTACCGAAATTCTTGCCCAGTATGACGCTTCAATACTTGATATAGGTCAGGCCGACATTCATCATACGCTCTCGCTCGGTATCCTGTTCAAGACCGACGGATCGTTATCGGGGAATATAATGAAAGATCTGCTCTTTAAAGCCTCGGAGCTGAACGTACATATACGTTTTACCCCGGTATCGGTAAGAGAATATGAAGAGTGGGTGGGCCTGCAGGGAAAGAACCGCTGGATTGTGACTCTGCTCGGACGTAGGCTTACCGCCCGTCAGATAGCTGCGGTAACCAAAATCATAGCCGGACAGAATCTTAACATTGACAGTATACAGCGTCTTACCGGACGAGTGCCGCTTGAGGAGAGCAAGGAGGCGCGCGCCAAGTCATGCGTGGAGTTTTCGGTGCGCGGAAATCCGCGTGACGCCGCTGATATGCAACTACAGTTCATGCACCTGTCGGCTACGGAAAATTTCGACATATCGCTTCAGCAGGACACAATGTACCGTCGCTGTCGCCGCCTCGTATGCTTTGACATGGACTCCACGCTTATCGAGACCGAGGTCATTGATGAACTTGCCGAGCGTGCGGGTGTAGGAGAGCAGGTGAAAGCCATAACGGAGCGTGCCATGCGCGGCGAGATTGACTTTGACGAAAGTTTTACTGAACGTGTAGCTTTACTTAAGGGGCTCGATGAAAGTGTCATGCGTGAGATTGCCGAGAATTTACCTGTCACCGAAGGAGTGGGCCGTATGATGGAAGTGCTAAAACGGGCCGGTTTCAAAACGGCCATACTGTCAGGCGGCTTCACATATTTCGGCAACTATCTTAAACAGAAATTCGGCATAGACTATGTGTATGCCAACGAACTCGAGATTGTCGACGGTAAACTTACGGGACGATATGTGGGCGAAATTGTCAACGGACGGCGTAAGGCCGAGTTGCTTAAACTGTTGGCTCAGGTAGAGCATATAGATATAGCACAGACCATAGCTGTAGGCGATGGGGCAAATGACTTGCCTATGCTTGCCACTGCCGGTCTGGGAATCGCATTTCATGCCAAACCCAAGGTCAAGGCGACCGCAGGACAGAGTATATCAACAATCGGGCTTGATGGAGTGTTGTACTTTATAGGATTTAAAGACTCATTCATTTCAGATGGCTCGAATGTACCCAACTATTGAGGAGATGTTGAAAAGGATCGCGGCATGTCTTGTAATCGCGGCGATATCGATGACTTTCTGTGCGAGTGCGCAGCAGTCGGTAGGACTTGTATTGAGTGGGGGCGGCGCCAAAGGCATTGCCCATATCGGTGTCATTCAGGCTCTTGAAGACAACAACATACCTATTGACTATATAGCGGGCACTTCCATGGGCGCGATTGTGGGCGGATTATATGCTGCCGGCTATACTCCCGATGAAATGATGGCGCTGATTGAATCAAAAGGATTTTCTTATTGGTCGACAGGTGTCATCGATCCTTCTTGGGAGTATTATTATGCCAAGGATGACCCTACGCCGAAGCTGGCGTCGATAAATCTTAATCTGCGTGATTCTACCGCCAACAACAATATACTCCCGACAAGTCTGATAAGTCCGTTGCCGATGAATTATGCATTCATGGAGCTGTTTGCCAAGTATACCGCGCAGTGCGACGGCGACTTTGACCGGCTGTTTGTGCCGTTTCGTTGTGTCACTTCCGATGTGTACAGCAAACACAAGATTGTATGCCGTTCCGGTTCTTTGGGCAACGCCGTAAGGGCCTCCATGTCGTTTCCTATCGTTTTCGAGCCTATCGAGATGGACGGTGTGCTGGTCTACGACGGAGGCATATACGACAACTTCCCGGTTGATGTCATGCGGGAGGATTTTGCTCCCGACATAATGATAGGGGTCGATGTCAGCTCTCCCGACAAGAAGCCGAATCCAAATAATCTGATGCAGCAGGTTGAGGATATGATTATCCAGAAAAACGATTATTCGCTTCCGGCTGATGAGGGTATAAAACTTCATGTGCCCGTGCAACAGTTCGGTCTGCTCGATTTTCCGGCCTGCCGGCAGATTTACAAGATAGGTTATGATTGTGCCATGGCCATGATGGACTCTATAAAGGAGCGCGTCACCTCCCGAATTCCGGGTGAGGCCCGCAGTCTGCGCAGGGAGGTCTTTAAGTCGAAGACTCCGTATGTCGAATTTGATTCCGTCAAGGTAACCGGCGGCAGCCCTCACCAGAATGCTTATATAAAGTATCTTTTTACAAAGGGCAACGATGAGTCTTTCGGCCTCGCTCAGGCACGCGATGCGTACTATAGGGCTATAACTCCGGGCAAGCTTCGCAATCTGGTGCCCAACGCTTTATGGAATCCTTCTACAGGACGCTTTACGCTTGACCTGAAAGCTGATGTGAAAAATAATTTTGCCATAGGGCTTGGCGGTTATATAAGTTCGTCGACCAACTCCATGCTGTTTATGTCGACTGGCTACAATACTTTGAGTTTCAATTCGCTTAATACCTCTCTCAACGTATGGATAGGGCAGAGCTATATGGCTTCGAAAGTAGGAGCCAAAATAAATCTGCGCAGCGCCATACCGTCCTATATGATGATATACGGGGTTATCTCGCGTCAGAAGATGTATGACTCCGACCGTATATTTTATAATGACGGCACCACATTGGTGACCGACATACAATTGTTCGGACGCCTGAGCTATGGAATGGCCATGGGACGCAACGGCAAGTTGGCGCTCGAGCTTGGATACGGACGTCTTACCAATCGTTTTTTTGACGGAATGGTTGTCGGTAAGTCCTCGCGTGACCGTCTGGTACATGACCTTGCGCAAGTCAGGTTGCACTACGAGAACAATACGCTCAACGACATACTATATCCTACTCAGGGACACATGATAAAGGCTACAGCCATAGGTGTGTACGGTGACCGTAGCTTTTCTCCGCACAACAATGATAAACTTGAGGTGCGTACATCGGGTGTGAAGTGGATCCAGTTGAGCGCCGAACTTGAAAAATACTGGTCGATAAACCGTGACTTCGGTATCGGTATCGAGGCCAATGCTATGTTCAGTACACAGAAAACGCTTGACAGTTATGCCGCTACAATGGTGACATTGCCGTCATTTCATCCTACGGCATCGACTTACAACTCGTTTAACTCCGCTCTCAGAGCTTCGAAATTCATGACGTTAGGCATACAGCCTATATGGAAAGTGTCAAAGATGCTTCAGCTGCGAGGGGAGTTCCACGGATTTATGCCGTGGCGTAAGCTGGAGGCCGCCAAGGATGAAAACACCGGTATTTTTGTGTCGCGTTACGGGCGGCGGTTGTCCGATCCGGAGTTTTTCGGTGAGATGTCGGCTGTCTACGCTTTGCCGTTCGCTCATTTTACCGCTTATGCAAATTATAGTACGTCGCCTGATGCACGATGGAATTTCGGTATATCGTTCGGATTGTTTTTCCTCGCTCCGCAGTTTATGAAATAAAAGATTAATCGATTATATAAGAAAAAAGATTGTTTTAGAATTATGATTTTGCAATGTGCAGTGTTGTTTGCCTTTCTTGCGATTGGCGAACTGATAGTGTGGCTTACCGGAATACCGGTGCCTTCAAGCATTATAGGCATGCTCGCGTTGACGGCTGCTTTGAAGTTCAGGATTGTCCGGCTTATGTGGGTTGACAAAGTTTCGGATTTTCTTGTTAAGAATCTCGGCTTTTTCTTTGTGCCTGCGGGAGTGGGGCTGATGAACTGTCTCGGACTTATAAAAGCCGAGTGGATACCTATTGTCCTTGCATCTGTTATAAGTACATTTGTCATAATATCGGTGACCGGCTGGGTCCATCAGTCGGTACGCCGCATAATATCGTCGCGCCATGAGTTATCTCGAAAATAAATTCTTTCTCATCGGGCTTACATTTATTATATATGTAGCCTCACAATTGCTTCAGCGGCGTACGGGCATAGCGTATCTTAATCCGATATTGATATCCATCGCGGTACTTATTGCTTTTATGCTCTGCTGCGGTATTGAATATGATACATATGCCGAAGGCGGCGATTATATCGACTTCTGGCTGAAGCCTGCCGTCGTGGCGCTCGGAGTGCCGCTGTACAGGCAGCTTGAAGCCATAAAAAAACAACTGTTGCCTATATTGCTCGCCGAGCTTGCGGGTTGTGTGGCAGGTATAGCTTCAGTCGTGCTTTTGGCCGAGTTGTTCGGCGCATCGCGTGAAGTAGTGCTGTCGTTGGCCTCCAAGTCAGTGACCACACCTATAGCCATTGAGGTGACGCAGGCGATAGGCGGCATACCTGCTCTGACAGCCGCAGTGGTTGTGTGTACCGGTATATTCGGGGGCATGACCGGCTTCAAGCTGATGAAGTATTCGAGAGTCAAGAGTCCTATCGCACAAGGCCTTTCTATCGGTACGGCCGCTCATGCCGTAGGCACGTCGGCCGCTATGGATGTCGGTTATCGTTATGGCGCGTTTTCGTCTTTGGGTCTGACTATTAACGGCCTTTTTACCGCACTTCTTACGCCGTTTATCCTGTCATTGCTCGGCTATACCGTATAATAAAGGGGCAATCTAAAAACATGGTTGTCATACGGCGTTCCTGTCAATCTGCTGCATTTAACACTTCAACTGTGTTTTGCAGTTAATCTCGCGGGAACCGGAAGTACGACGCCGGCATGACCGTATGGAAAGCGAAAGGGTGAACCGTCGCGGCTCACCCTTCTCTGTTTTTGAAGTTTATTGAATTGTATGTGATGATTAATTTTAGGAAATGCGTTTATTTGGGAATGTCGGCGTCATGTATTGCCTTTAGAGTCTCGGCATCGATGTCGCCGGTTATGTAGATTACCTGCATGTCATCATCTGTCGTGTTGACGAGAAGCAACATGCGTGTTATGCGTCCGTTCTGTCGCTCGCCGTACAGATCCACCGACCGGTGCATCTCTTTGGCTTTTGTTATTAGCGGGAGTTCGTTGACAAGAGGATTTATCATCTCCAGTACCTTTTCAGACTGAGTGCTGTCATCGCAGTTGATTATTTCTACCGATCTGATGGTGTTGTCATCGCCCATGTCAAGGCCCGGCACCCCGCCTGATGGCAGAGTGGCCCCGTCGATATACATATATTGTACTCCGGGTAAATCGGAGACACGTTTCATGTATTTGTTCTGCGCGGTAATGCACGTTGCTGTAAATGTACATACTGCGATTAAGCACAATGTGCGTAATGATTTAGATAATTTCATCATCTTCCGTATATATTGTATCGTTGGAGATTGAGTCATATGGCACGAAAAGCGACAGTGCGCGTCCGGCATCCATTATTGACACGTCGGCATTGTCGAGGGTTTCAGATACCAGAAGAAGAGCTTTGTGGGCTTCGGTCTCGGCAAGTTGCGGATCGGTTATCTCGTACGGATTGGTTGATGCGCTTCTTGCTATAAACACTATGACCGAGACGATTATGGCTATGCTGGCGGCTACCGAAGTCACGGCTACCCAGCGGTGACCGCGGCGGCTTATGCGTTCCTGTCGGTCAAGTCGCTCGGCAAGTGCCGATATTTCATCGGCCATACCGTCAGGTATCCTGATTTCTCCGAGACGCGCAAGCGACAGCACGATGTCGCGGTCGGCCTGCAACTCATCCGGAATGTCGGTCTCGGTTGTAAAGAACTCGACCAGACGGCGTTCATCGTCAATGGAGGCCAATCCTCCGTAGTAGAGATTCAGCAATTGTTTTACGGTATGTATCTGCTGTGTCATTTCTTCCGATTATATAGTTCTTTTAATTTTTGTCGGGCCCGTGACAATATCTTGCGGGCATTATCGCGGGACAATCCTGTAATTTCGGCAATTTCCTGAACGGAACACCCACCCCAAGAACGCAGACGCAGCACTTCGCGTTGCTGCTCCGGCAGAGCCTCTATAAGTTCGCTGACACAGGCGAGTGTGTCGCGTGACTCTATGGCTGCCGCGGTGTCGGTATTGTCTTCAAGATGCTCCAATGACGGTGACATCTCCTCCACGGGGCGCTGCCGTTGTCGCAGCATGTCGATGCAACGGCGTTTGACTGCCGTTATGCAGAATGCCTCATGGTCCGATATGTCCGTCAACTCGTGCCGCTTTTCCCACAGGTGAGTGACAGCGTCTTGCACCGCATCCTGCGAGTCGTCGCTATCACGGAGTATAGCGTATGCCACCCGATACATGGACCGGTAGTGGGCGAGTACGAGTCGTTTGAAACTGCTTAAATCCATGGTCCTACACTATGTAGACGGTGTAGAAGGAAAAATGTGACAGCAAAAGCTGAAAAAATCAATATTTTTTATTCCAACGTGCTTCCTGAATGCTTTTAAGCTTGTCTTCGGACTGGTTGGAACACGGGTGCCAGAACGTGGCCGTCGAGGCTTCGTCAGGCAAGAATTGCTGTTTTACGAAATTACCCGGATAGTTGTGTGCGTACAGGTAGTTTTTGCCGTAGTCCAGTTCTTTCATTAGTTTTGTCGGAGCATTGCGCAGATGCAGCGGCACCGGCAGATTACCCGTGGTCTCCACATATTGCATGGCCGCATCGATGGCCATGTATGCCGAATTGCTTTTGGGCGATGTCGCGAGATATATCGTACATTCCGCGAGAGGTATGCGTCCTTCTGGCCATCCTATTTTGTGGATGGTGTCAAATGTGGCGTTGGCCAGAAGCAATGCGTTTGGATTGGCGAGTCCTATGTCCTCCGAAGCAAGTATCACGAGCCTTCGGGCAATGAATTCGGGGTCTTCGCCACCCGCTATCATACGGGCCAGCCAATATATGGCGGCGTCCGGATCGCTGCCTCTGACGCTTTTTATGAATGCCGATATTATGTCGTAGTGCATTTCGCCGTCTTTATCGTAGGCCATCGGATTTTTTTGCAGCCGGTCAGTTACGAGCTTGTCATCGATCACTAACGTGTCGCCGTTGGGCGTCGACTGTTCGAGAAGGTCAAGTATGTTTAAGAGCTTGCGGGCGTCACCTCCGGCAAAACGAAATAGAGCTTTGGTACTTTCAATCTCGACCTTACGGGCTGAAAGTACGGGGTCGACGGTGAGGGCGCGTTCAAGCAGCTGGTTCAACTCCGGCTCCTCAAGCGGACGCAGTACATAGACCTGTGCTCTCGACAATAAAGGTCTTATTACCTCAAACGAAGGGTTCTCGGTGGTAGCGCCTATAAGAGTTACCAGTCCGCTTTCGACCGCTCCGAGCAGACTGTCTTGCTGCGATTTGTTGAAACGGTGTATTTCGTCAATGAACAGTATGGGGCGTCCTTTTGAAAACATGCTTCTTGCGTCAGCCTTGCACCGGTCAAGAACCTCGCGTACTTCTTTTACGCCGGAATGTACCGCGCTGAGTGTGTAAAACGGAGCTTCGGTGGTCTTGGCTATTATTTTGGCAAGTGTGGTCTTGCCTACTCCGGGAGGTCCCCAAAGTATAAATGAGGCCACATGGCCCGACTCAATCATGCCGCGCAGTACCGAGCCTTTTCCCACGAGGTGGGTCTGTCCTATGTATTCGTCTATATTTTGTGGTCTTAATCTTTCAGCGAGTGGTGCCTGCATGTCTTATATTGCGTTTGTTTGATGCAAAATTAGCAATAATGATGCCAAAGAATGATTATTAGCTGTTAATTGTCATTAATATGAATGAAGTTGTTTTAGCAAATTGAGAAATTTTATATAACTTTACCATGTTAATTAACCGTGTACTCTATCGTTGGGTTTTCGGTGTTTATTTTACGAACTATTAACGATGCGATGTGTTAATTTGATAAGAAAGTATCCCTTTTTAGGGGATGTCAGATGTCATTAACACTAAAAACAAATATTATGAGCAACGAAGGTAATGAAAACAAGGGCGCACGCACTGCACGCACCATCTTTGGTATCTTTATGATTATCATTTACGTAGGCATGGGCGTATTGTTACTTATAAACTTTTTCCAGTGGGAAAGCGGCCCGTGGGAATGGTTGCGTTGGGCCGGCGGTATTCTGTTCATCGTTTATGGTCTGTGGCGTGCCTACAGGCAGTTTAAAGGCATCGACCGTAATATAGGCGACTGATGAAGTGACGTCGCGAGTTATCGATATTATTGTAGAATAAGAAATATGAAGAAGTCTCTTTTTACGATAGCCTTGGTTTCGGCAGCAGTGGCTGTATCAAGTCTTGCCGGATGCCGTAAGGCTCCGACAAACACAAGTTCGTCGGGCCTCGCCACGATTGTGTGCGACGAGAGCTTTGAAAACATAATGGATCAGGAGATCGATGTGTTTGAATACAACACCAAAGGCAAGGCCAATATCATACCTTACTATGTTTCGGAGAAAGCTTGTATCGATTCATTGCTTGACCTCAAGACCAAGACGATTGTCATAACGAGAGAGCTTACCGAGAAAGAGACCGAATATCTGAAAGGGCTGAAGAAGAACGTACGTTCCATACCCATCGCCGTGGATGCGATAGCTCTTATCGTTAATCCGGCCAATCCTATAGAGCAGCTTTCCATAAGTGAGATAGCTGACATACTGACCGGACGTACCACAAAGTGGAATGAGCTTGAGCCAAGTCCGCTCGGGGAAATACAGGTTGTGTTTGACAACGAAGGGTCGAGTACCGTGCAGTATATGCGTGATTCATTGATGAAAGGTGATAAATTTGCTGAAAATGTGTTTGCGCAGAACTCCAATAAGGAGGTGTTCAATCAGGTGAAAGCACGTAAAAATGCATTGGGTATTATTGGCGTAAGCTGGATTAGCGCTGACATGCGCACCCGCGACCTTCCCCGCGAAGAACGCATCAAGTCGCTTGCACAGCAAGACACTACGGTGGCTGATTTTGACACTGACATCAAGGTGTTGCGCGTGCGTCGCGATGACAGCCTTCGTGCCTATCAGCCTTATCAGGGCTATATCTACGACGGAAGCTACCCGTTGTACCGTACGGTCTACATGATCAGCACCGGCGTCAACGGCAGCCTGTCGCACGGATTCTACTCTTTTGTAACCGGTACGATAGGGCAGAAGATTATACAGCGTACAGGCATTCTTCCTGCTCGCATACAGCCGCGTATGGTGAATATGTATTGACAGATTATTGAAACAAAATAAATTAATAAATATAGTAAAACAAAACAGATTTAAAACATGAAATTTAAATTTTTGTTGTCTCTCTGCCTCGCAGGAGCTCTGAGCGTTTCGGCGCAAGGCTACAAAGACGGAGTGGAATACTTCAAGGCCGATCAGTTTGAAAATGCCAAAACTCTCCTTGAACGTAACCTTAACGATCCTTCGACCGATAAGGCTGTCGCTTACTATTATCTCGGCGCTATAGCCGTGCATCAGAAAGATTTCGCCGCTGCAAAGGCCGATTTTGAGAAAGGTCTTGCCGCTGATGCCGCCAATCCGTACAACAAGATCGGTCTTGGTGAGCTGGCTCTTATGAATGGTGATGAAAAGACCGCACAGAACTATTTTGATGAGGTAAGGAAAGCCAATAAGAAGAATGCCGCCGTGCTTACAGCTATCGGTCGTGCTTACTTCAACGCCGACCCCGTTAAATATGCCAAAGAGATTCAGAAGTTTGACGAACAGGCGTTCAAGGCCAACTCAAAGGAACCTTCAATCTTTGTGCTCCGCGGTGACCGCAAGGCCGCTGAAAAAGAGTGGGGCGACGCTGCAGGTAACTACGAGAATGCCATCCTTTATTCTAAAGGACTTCCCGAAGCTTATGTGAAGTATGCCAACGCCTACTTCAATGTGAACCCCGAATATGCCATAGCAAAACTTCAGGAGCTTCTTCAGGAGAGTCCCAATTCAGCTCTCGGACAGCGTGAACTTGCCGAGAAGTATTATCAGAACGACCAGTGGGCTAAAGCCGCAGCCGCATACGGCGATTATATCAACAACCCCAACCACTTCGTGGAAGATGAGGTACGTTATTCGGTGCTTCTGTACTACGGTCAGCACTATGACGAGAGTCTTGCTATAGCCAACAAACTCCTTGCCTCGGATCCGAATAACTTCCAGCTTCAGCGTATAGCATTCCTTGACAAGGCAGCCATGAAGGATTATCCCGAAGCCGAAGCTCTCGCACAGCGTTTCTTTGCATTGAAAGATACCAAGAACAAGTACACTTCCAATGACTATTCGACCTATGCTGAAATCCTTCAGGAGCTCGGTAAGGATTCACTTGCCATATTTGAGTATGAGAAGGCCATAGAAGCCAATCCCGAGAAGGGCGATCTTTACAAGGCGTTGAGTTCGGCCTACAGCGGTGCCAAAAATTACAAGAAAGCTCTCGAAGTGTTCAAGAACTTCATTGACAAGGGCGATTATGTAACCAATGACCTCGTTACTCTTGCCAACCGCTACCAGAATGTAGCCGCTACTTCAGAGCCCGGTTCTCCCGAAAAACTCGATGCGATTACCAACGCTATCGCCACTATCGACAAAGTTATCGAGAAGGTGCCCGGCAATCCTATTCCCGTGCGCAACAAGGCTCGTATGATGCTTGTAAAGAACGACAACCAGCCTTCTGCAGAAATGGCCGAGGCTTACCAAGAAGTGGTAAAACTTCTTGATGCCGACCCCGAGAACAAGACCAAACGTACTGACATGTACAATGAGGCATACAGCCAGATAGCTTCATTCTACATCTCGGAGAAGGATATACCTATGGCTAAAGAGTACTATGAGAAGGTATATGAACTTGATCCTTCCAATCAGGCTCTTCGCGACTATATCGACAAGATGAAAGTGAATTAATGGATTTAAGCCCATACATAATGTAAAGAAGGAGCCGTCGGTAAATTCCGTCGGCTCCTCTTTTATATTGCCAATGAGAACTGAATAAACTATATTTGTAAAAAAATTGGCTATGATCGATTATATAAAAGGTTCGCTTGCGGAACTTACTCCGACTTACGCCGTGGTCGAAGCCGCCGGAGTAGGTTATGAGCTTAACATATCTATCCCGACATATTCGGCGCTTGAGGGCAAGACCGGTGTAAAGCTTCTCGTGCATGAAGTGATACGTGAGGACGCCCATGTCCTGTTCGGTTTTTTGGAAGAGCGCGAACGTGTCATGTTCAGATTGCTCATAGGTGTCTCCGGAGTAGGGGCCAATACCGCACGTATCATATTGTCTTCGATTCCGGTTGCGGAACTTGAGCTTGTGATAATGAACGGTGACCATACCCGACTGAAAAATGTAAAAGGAATAGGTATAAAAACGGCTCAGCGCGTCATTGTTGACCTTAAAGATAAAATAAAACCCGGCGGTGACACGTTAATGATTCAGCCGTCGGTCAATTCCGAAGCCTACGAAGAGGCGCTTGCAGCCCTGCTTATGCTCGGTTTTGCAAAGCCGCAGTCGCAGAAAGTATTGAAGAAACTTTTTGATGCGGATCCGTCGTTGCGTGTTGAGGCCGCTATAAAACGAGCTCTTGCCATGCTTTAGACTTCGATGTTGACTTCTCGGCTGTTGGGTGGGAAAAAGCTCCACTGCGATGGAACGAGTAAGAAGTCAGTCATTAAGAATATTGCTGTGTGCCGTGTTGGTCGGACTGCTGTCAGGTGCTGCCAACGGTTTCCTCGCGCGCGCGCAATATATTAATGAGTCGGTGCCGTCATCCGCTTCGCCGGCTGTCGGCGATACATCGTTGATGAACTTGCCGTTTTCGGTCAATCCCTTGTATCCTTCCGATTATGAACAGCTTGCCGAAGCTGAGATGGCTTCCGATCTGGAAACCCCGTCCAATATAAAGACCGAGGCTGAATACGATATTGAGTCGGGCTGCTATATAATACGTACTAAAGTAGGTGATTATGAGATAGCCACTCCTTTTGTCCTGACTCCCGGGCAATATGCCGACTTGACCATGCGTCGCTCAATGCAACGTTATTTTAACCGCCGCAATTCAGAACTTGCGGTAGGTAAAAAAGAGAAAGAACCATTTGATATTCTTGACCTTAATTTTGCTCTCGGTCCGTTGGAAAGGATATTCGGACCCGGTGGAGTGCAGTTGCGTACACAAGGCTCTGTCCAGATTTCTACGGGAATAAAGAGCAACAAGTCCGATAACCCGGCGTTATCGCTCGCTGCACGCCGCAAGACCTACTTTGACTTTAGCCAGAAGATACAGGCATCGGTCAATGCTTCTGTAGGAGAGCGGATGAAGTTCAACATGAATTATAATACCGACGCCACATTTGACTTCGATTCAAAAAATATAAAACTGCAGTATGAGGGTCAGGAAGACGACATTATAAAAAGTATAGAGGCCGGCAATGTCAGTATGACTACAGGGTCGTCGCTTATCAGAGGAAGTACGGCACTTTTCGGTATAAAGACCCGTATGCAGTTCGGACGGCTTACGGCTACGGCACTTGTATCGCAGCAGAATAGTGAGTCGCGTTCGGTCAATACCAAAGGAGGCGTTCAGACTACTAAATTCAGCGTGGGAGCCGATGATTATGACCGCAACAGACATTACTTTCTTGCCCATTTCTTCCGTGATAATTATGACCGCTTCACATCGAAGTTGCCTTACGTAGCTTCCGGCATCGAGATTACCCGCATCGAGGTCTGGGTCACAAACAAAAGCGGTAATTACAGTCAGTCGCGCAACATCGTTAGTTTCATGGACCTTGGCGAAAACCGTGTGCTTGCCTCTGACTACTGGAGGCCCGATGTATCTGCCGACAACCCGTCAAATTCTTCCAACAATCTGCTCCCGACCATAAAAAACGATTATCCCGGAGCAAGAAATATCAATACGGTTACTCAGGCATTGTCGCCATTGTCCTCTTTCGGTATAGAGGGTGGCCGCGACTATGAAAAGGTAGAGAGTGCCCGGCTCTTGCAGCCGTCGGAGTATATTCTGAATACCACACTTGGCTACATCTCCTTAAAAACCGCCTTGAACGATGACGAGGTGCTTGGTGTGGCTTATGAATATACTTATCGCGGTCAGGTATATCAGGTCGGGGAATTTTCGGCCGATATTACCGTGTCTGATCAGTCTCTTTATGTCAAGATGCTTAAAGGAGCCGCCGTGTCGACAAGTTTGCCGGCATGGAAGCTTATGATGAAAAACGTGTATTCGCTCGGTGCATACGGCATACAGAAAGCGGGTTTCAGGCTGAATGTAAAATATCTTAGTGACACGACAGGCACGGAGATAGTTTATCTGCCTGTGCCGGGACTTACCGACAAGCCGTTGTTGCAGATTATGAATCTTGACCGCCTTGACTCGAATGAGGCTTCCGTGCCTGATGGCTTTTTTGATTACATAGAGGGCTATACGGTGCTTTCCGAGACAGGTCGTGTCATATTCCCGGTCGTAGAGCCGTTTGGCGCTCATCTTTTTTCGAAGATAGGCAATCCGGCCGTTGCCGATAAGTATGTCTATCAGGAATTGTATGATTCAACCCTTGTGGTGGCTCGGCAGTTTGCCGACAAAAACAAGTTTGTCATTACCGGTGAATATATGGCGGCAAGCGGTTCGCAGATAAGGCTTAACGCCATGAATGTGCCCCGGGGTTCAGTAGTCGTGATGGCCGGCGGAGTGCGGCTTGTCGAGAATAGCGACTATACTGTGGATTATGCCATGGGTGTTGTCACCATAACAAACCAGTCGATAATAGATTCCGGACAGAGTATAAGTGTCACACTCGAAAATCAGTCGCTTTTCAGCACACAGCGCAAGACTCTTCTCGGTCTTGACTTGAATTATCGGTTCAGCGACAATTTCAATCTCGGAGCCACAATCATGCATTTTTCTGAAAAAGCGCTTACCGAGAAGGTCAATATAGGCAGTGAGTCGGTCAACAACACTATGTGGGGATTGAATCTCTCATACAACACCAAGTTCATGTGGCTTACCGATCTTATCAACATGATACCGACGGTCAATGCCGTGCAACCATCGACTTTAAATGTTCAGGCCGAATTCGCGCAACTCGTGCCTCACCGGCAGAAGTCGGGATCCACTCGCGGCAGCTCTTACATCGACGACTTCGAGTCGACCCAGACCGGTATTGATTTGCGTTCGCCATATGCGTGGGCCCTCGCTTCCACGCCTTACGAACAAGGCCCCGACGCACTCTTCCCCGAAGCCGGATTGTCAAACAACATCGGTTACGGCAAGAATCGTGCTTTGTTGTCGTGGTACTATATCGACCGTATGTTCACGCAGCGACATTCGTCGCTGGTGCCGGGATACATCTCTGCCGACCTTAAACAGCTCTCCAATCCTTATGTGCGTGAAGTGACGTCGACCGAGATATTTCCCGACCGCGAACTTGGCTACGGGGAGTCAAACATAATACAGACACTGAATTTGTCGTTTTATCCATCGGAACGAGGTCCTTACAATCTTGACGCTGAAAACATAGATGACAACGGCGCTCTGCTTAATCCGGAGAAAAGATGGGGCGGGATAATGCGCAAGATGGATAATACCAACTTTGAACAGGCCAATATCGAGTATGTGCAGTTTTGGCTGATGAGTCCGTTTCTTGACCCTGATAATCCTAATACGGAGGGGGGCGATCTGTATCTTAACTTTGGCGATATAAGCGAGGATATACTTAAGGACGGACTTAAGTCATATGAAAACGGCATACCGCTTGACGGTGATGACAAGTTTCTTGACGAGACGGTCTGGGGCCGTGTGTCAAAGCAAAATTCTCTGACTTATGCATTTGACAATAATGCCGGTGCACGCCTTGTGCAGGATGTCGGGCTTGACGGACTGAAAAATGACGAGGAGTTTCATTTTTCGTCTTATTCAGAATATCTCGACAAGCTGCGCGGCCGGCTGTCGTCATCCGCTATGGATCGGATGAGGCATGACCAATTCTCTCCGTTTAATGACCCTGCCGGCGACAACTATCATTTTTATCGGGGATATGATTATGACGAGCAACGCCTGTCAATACTTGAGCGATATAAGCACTATAACGGAGTGGAGGGTAACTCTCTGTCGCCTGCCGATGCTCCCGAGCCGCTTTATCAGTCGGCACGTACCTCGCCTGATGTAGAGGATATAAATCAGGACAACACGTTAAATGAGTATGAGCGTTATTTCCAATATAAAATATCGCTTCGCCCCGGCGATCTTGAGGTGGGCCGCAACTATATAACCGACAAGCAGGTGTCGCTTGTGCGTACACGCGACGGTGAAAACAAACGTGTGGAGTGGTATCAGTTCAAGATACCGTTGAGCGATTACGAGCGTAAAGTAGGAGCCATAACCGATTTTTCGTCAATACGTTTTGCCCGCATATTTCTAACGGGCTTCAAGCAGGTGACTCATTTGCGTTTTGCCACATTGGAATTGGTGCGTGGCGAATGGCGACCGTATGATTTCAACCTGAACAATCGAGGCGACGCTCCGGCTGATGGCCATCTTGATGTGTCGGTTGTCAATATTGAGGAAAATTCGGCCCGTGAGCCTGTTAACTATGTCTTGCCTCCCGGAGTGTCACGTATTACCGATCCCGGCCAGTCGCAGATAACGCAGCTCAACGAACAGTCCATGTCATTGACAGTCACGGGGCTTCATGCCGGTGATGCCCGTGCGGTATACCGTAATACATCTCATGATTTGCGCAATTACCGACGGCTTCAGATGTGGGTTCATGCCGAGAGTCTTATTGACAATCCTACAGCGTTGAAATCAGGTGAGCTTTCATTGTTCATACGTATAGGTACTGACATAAAGAACAATTATTATGAATATGAAGTGCCATTGTCGCTTACTCCGCACTTGTCGGGAGGAAACAAATATCTTGATACTCCGGCCGACCGTGAAAAAGTATGGCCGCTTGATAACAGACTCGATTTTGCACTTCAGAGCCTTGTGAACCTGAAAAAGGAGCGCAATCTCGCAAAGTCGCAGGAAGATGGTACAGTAAGTTTCACGACATTGTTTACCGGACGTGATCCTGAAAATGAGCGTAATCGCATGGCGGTGCTCGGCAATCCGTCGTTAAGCGACGTAAGGGTGTTGCTGATAGGCGTGCGCAATAATTCCAATACGGTTAAGGACGGTACCGTATGGGTAAACGAGCTGAAAGTCACCGATTTCGACGAGAGCGGAGGCTGGGCCGCCAAAGCCAATGTGAATTTGGAGGTATCGGACATAGCCACACTGAATTTTGGCGCCCACATGGAAACAGCAGGGTTTGGAGGTGTCGATCAGCCACTGAATGCACGCCGTCTTGATGATTACAAACAATATAATTTTGCGTTTCAAGTCGATTTGGGCCGTTTCCTGCCGGAGAAGGCGAAGCTTAAAGCGCCGGTATATTACTCTGTCGCCAAAGAGACTTCTTCGCCGAAATATAATCCGCTTGATCAGGATGTATTGCTTAAAGATGCTCTTGATGCCGTGGCTACGAAGGCTGAACGCGATTCAATAAAGAACTATGCTCTGGAACGTTCTACAGTCGAGAGTTTCAGCATATCGGGATTGCGTTTCGACATACAGAGCGCAGACCCCAAGCCATGGGATCCGGCCAATTTCGTATTTAATTTCTCGTTCAACAAGCGTCGCGATCGCAATCCCGTTACAGAGTATGAGAATACCGATGATTACCGGGGTTCGCTGCAATATTCATGGACGCCATTTGTAAAGGGCTTCCGTCCTTTCGGATGGATTAAGTCGAAGTCGCGGCATCTTAAATTCATAAGGGAGTGGCAGCTCAATTATCTGCCTGTAAATCTTTCGTTCCTGACCACAATGTCACGTTACTATTATGAACAGCAGGTAAGGAGCGAGGTCGATCAGGCGGTTAAACTTCCCGTATCGGTAGCAAAAAACTTTTTATGGGACCGCCAGTTGAATCTGTCGTGGAATCTTACAAAGTCTATAAATCTGTCGTTTACATCCAATACATCGGCTCGTATAGACGAGCCGGTAGGCGCGGTCAACAGGCGTCTTTTCCCTGACCGCTACAAGGAGTGGCGCGACACTGTAATACGCAGTATACTGCATATGGGTACTCCGTGGGCCTACAATCAGAATTTTGTCGCATCTTATCGTGCGCCCTTCAATCTTATTCCGGTACTCGATTTTCTTAGCGGTACGATGAGTTATAATGCTACTTACCGTTGGGACCGCGGTGCGGAGGTAGAAGGATTGAATACCGGCAATTCGATAGGCAATATGGCATCGTTCAATATCGACGGACGCATAAACTTGGAGGGCTTGTACAACAAGTCGGCTTATTTGAAAAAGGTCAACAGGCGGTTTTCATCCGGAACCCGTCCTGTCGGGCATACCAAGGCCAAGCGTTATGAACGTACTTACAAGTTGCGCGGCGACACGTCATTGATTATTCGTCATAATCTGCGCAACCGCGATGTTCGTGTTACGGCTTCGACTCTTGACGGAAAGCGTTATCCCGTTAAGGTCAATGTATGTGATGCGAATACCGTTGAGATACTTGACCGGGGGGACGCTACCCTTAAGTTTACAATTGTCGAGCGGCTTAAACGCACTTCATCGACATGGGACGAGATAGGAGAGCATGCCGCTCGATTCGCTATGATGGTAAGGGGTATAAATCTGCGTGTGCGTTCGTCTAAATCGCTTTCGATACCGCTGTTTAATCCTGAGATAGGAAACGTTTTCGGTCAGACACGAAGTTACGGACCTATGGCACCGGGACTTGATTTCGCATTCGGATTCGTCGATGAGGATTATGTCAAGCAAGCCAAAGAGCGCGGATGGCTTATATGTGATGACGACCGTATATCGCCGGCTATGTGGTCGCGAACAAATGAATTTAATCTTGAGATAGATCTTGAACCGGTCAGAGGACTGAAAATAAAACTGACCAATAACCGTACTGACAGCCATACCGACCGCATACAGTTTATGTATGATGACATGCCGGTAGCCCGTGGGGGAAGTTATACAAAGACCCATTGTGCCATAGCTACGTCGCTACGTACGTCAAAGGCCGGTAACGGCTATCGTAGCGCGGCTTTTGAACGTTTCTTGTCAAATATACCTGTCGTTGCCGACCGTATAGAGCGGCGTTATGAAGGACTCCGCTATCCTATGGGTGGTTTCATGAAGAACAATCCCAATGCCGGCCAGTTGTTTGACCCTGCCGTAGGAGGTGTCAATCGAGCCGGCAGCGACGTGCTTATACCGGCATTTATCGCCGCATATACCGGGGTGGATGCATCCAAGATATATCTTACTCCATTTCCTTCGCTTTCCCATATGTTGCCTAACTGGAGGGTGACTTACGATGGCCTTGTACGCATTGGTCATATGTCTGATATTTTCAAGTCATTTACACTTACTCATGCTTATCAGTGTACCTATACGGTAGGGTCGTTCTCCTCTTTCCTTAACTGGATATCGGTTGACGGTGACCGGGGTTTTGCCATGGATGAGCTTACCGGGCAACCGGTGCCCTCGTCACCCTACAACATATCGTCAGTATCCATAACAGAGCGCTTCGCCCCGCTGCTCGGAGTGCAGATGACGCTGAAAAATGATCTGCGGATCAGTGCCGAGTATCGTGACGGACGTACACTTACACTCAACTCCGATGCCGGACAGCTTGTCGAGGCTCAGAACAAGAATGTCACTGTAGGAGTTGGCTACAAAATAGTAGGTTTCAACACCGTATTGAAACTTCGAGGATCGGGACGCGGTATAAGCAATGACCTCACGGTAAATGCCGAGTTCGCAATGCAGCAGAGCCACGCTCTTATACGCCGTATAGAGACCGACTATACACAGGCTACATCCGGCACGCGGTCTATAAGTTTCAATCTTGCCGCTAATTATGTCCTGAGCCGTCGTGTTACGGTAGGAGCTTTTCTCGACCATCGTATAAACACTCCGCTCGTGTCGTCGAGCGCTTTCCCGACAACCGACAGCAATTACGGCATTACCCTTAATCTTAATCTCGCCCGATGAGCTGTTGTGTAGTTACAATTTGAAGTTGGCGGGATTGAAACCTCGTAGGAAGTCTGCCGTGTCGAGGCGTTTTTTTCCTTGAAGTTGCAGCGATAGTATCTCAAGCATCCGGTCGCTGCAAGCTATGTACATGCGGTTTTTGTCAATTACTATCGAGCCCGGGGCAAGCAAGGTCTGTTCTGAAACAGAGGTCTCGAATATCTTAAGCTGAAGCTCTTCGCCTGAAGTTGTAGTAAGTGTGGTCCATGCTGCGGGGTAGGGCGATAGTCCGCGTACAAGATTATGTATTTTCTCGGCGGGGTTATTCCAGTCTATATGACATGTCTCTTTAAATATCTTTGGAGCGGGAGTCGGCTCCACGCCTCCCGTGAGTTTGTCCTGTTCTATGGTCTTGAGATTGCCGTCGATTATATGTCTTACGGTCTCCAGCGTCAGGTCGGCGCCGAGCATCATAAGCCGGTCATGTACATCGCCTACGTTGTCGTCAGGATTTATTGTTACACGTTTCTGGTCGATTATGTCGCCTGTGTCTATCTCGTGCTTAAGGAAAAAAGTGGTTACTCCGGTCTCCTTGTCACCGTTTATAACAGCCCAGTTGAGCGGTGCTGCTCCACGGTATTTGGGCAGAAGTGATGCATGCAGGTTGAAAGTGCCGAGGCGGGGCATTGTCCATACCGCTTCAGGGAGCATGCGAAATGCTATGACGATAAACAGGTCGGCATTTAGCGACCGCAGCTCCTCAATAAATTCAGGTGCCTTGAGATTTGTCGGCTGCATCAGTTTCAGCCCGTGCTTTACGGCAAATTGTTTTACGGGCGACTGAAGCATTTTGTGCCCGCGTCCTGCCGGTTTGTCGGGCATGGTTATAACTCCTGCTATATTATAGCCTTCATTGTAAAGACGCGACAGGCTCTCTACGGCAAATTCCGGTGTTCCGAGAAACACTATTTTAAGATCTTCTTTCTTCATCGCTGTGCATTTATGTGCAAATTTACTCATTTATTTAACAACCGGTGCCCGGCCGAACAGATAATTGAAAATTATTGGCAGGGTACTGTGTTGAGGCCGGGTCGTGAATAATTTACTGAATAAGGCCAAGCGACTCGCTCGCTTGGAGTATTTTTGCAACAAGTGGAGTGCGGTCGGTCATTTCAGGTGAAATCTCCACAAGGCTCATGATGACACGAAGAGCTGAATAAGCATCGGCCAGAGCCGCATCGTCAGGATTCATCCGTCCGGTCTCGTAATAATAATGGTATAGCATAGTGCCCAGCGATGATGCTATTTCACCCACTCGCTCCTTGGCAGCCGTGTTTTCGGCCGGTTGCGAGGTCTGTAACGCTTTTTCAAGTATCTGCCATGTTGTAAGACACAGTGCGAGCATACCGGAGGGGTCCGCCGTGCTTTTTGCCGTGTAGGCGAGAGCTGTCATGCATGCCGCATAGGCATCGTGAAAACGTTGTGAGGCTATCATGACATTAGCATAGGCGCACGTGGCCGCTATCAGCTCGCATGCGGTTTCATCGTCGGGAGTATTCCTCCATTGGCGGAATGTGTCGCCGAGTATCTCTTCTATAATCATTGAAGCCTCGATCCGGTCGCCTTTTTGGAGCGCTGCATAGACCGAGGCTATGTTATCGTTGAATGTGTCGGCACGCATCGGCATCAATCCTTGTCGGCTTTTTCAAGCGATTTTTTGATAGTTGAAAAAATGTCGTCGATACTTCCGCTGCCGTGTATGGAGTGATATTTGCCTTCGGAGAGGTAATAGTCGCGCAGAGGCGATGTCTGGTTATGATAGACTTTAAGCCTTTGGTTTATAGTCTCAAGGTTGTCGTCGCTACGTCCCGACTCTAAGCCTCGCTTAAGAAGACGGTCTATAAGTTCGTTGTCATCGACTTCAAGACCTACTACTGCATGCACTTTTGAATTGCGGTCAGAAAGCATCTTTTTTAGTGCCTTGGCCTGAGGAATTGTGCGTGGAAATCCGTCGAATATGACTCCTTTGGCCGTCTCCGGATTGCTGTCGAGTACATCGGCGAGTATGTCGACCATGAGGTCATCGGGAATGAGTTGTCCCTGTGAAATGAATGAGTCGGCTATTTTGCCGAGCTCGGTGCCGCGTGCTATATGGTCGCGCAGAACTTCTCCTGTAGAGATGTGAAAAAGCCCGTATTCGTCAATGAGCTTCTCGCTCTGTGTACCTTTGCCGCTTCCCGGGGCACCGAAAATCACAATGTTGAACATGTCACTAAAAATTGAATAGATATCGTAAAAATTTATGATTTGAGCTTGAGGAGAAATCACTTCTCCTCCAACACGTATATGTCGCGCAGATTGCGGGCCAGCCCGTCAAGATCAAGACCGAAGCCTATAATAAATTTTGACGGTATGGAGAAGCCTACGTAGTCGGGCTTTACGTCATGAAGCAGTGATCCGGGCTTGAACAATAATGAAGCTACCTTGATCGATGACGCTCCCTTGGCTTTGAGGTCTTCGACAAGTTTTTTGATTGTGGTGCCGGTGTCTACAATGTCTTCTATGACTATGACGTCGCGTCCTTCCAGATTTTCGGTAAGGCCCATGACTTCCTTTACTTTGCCGCTGGTCGAGGTGCCTTCATAACTCTTGAGTCTGATGAACGATATTTCAGCGTCTATATTGACCGACCGGAACAAATCGGCGGCAAAAGGGAACGCCCCCGTCAGTACACATAGAAAAAGAGGGCGTAGCCCTGAATAGTCTTTGGTTATTTGTTCGGCAATTTCGGCTATGCGTCCCTGTATGGCTGATTCCTTAATATAGGGCACAAAAGTCATGCCGTCGTAAGTCACTTTATCCATTCCGTTTTTTGTTTGCGCAAATTTACTGAAAATATTCTTTACCGCGCCATAATATTTTGTAAATTTGCGGTAGACATTTACAAGATACAGCTTTCGTGCACGATGAAAATATTTACAAACGATCAGATTAGATCGATCGAAAAATATACGATTGAAAACGAGGGTGTGACCTCTGACGAGCTCATCGAACGTGCCGCTGCCGCCATAACATGCGAGATTATGTCGCGGTGGAGGCAGAGCAAAAATGTATGGGTTATTGCCGGACAGGGCAATAATGGCGCCGATGCTCTTGCTGTGGCGCGTATGCTGTTGGAGCAGGGCTATAATGTGCAGGTGTTGCTATTCAATGTCTTCGGACGTCTTAGCGAGGGCTGCATCCACAGCCGCAAACGGCTGCTTGACGCAGGCAATGTAAATTTCACCGAGGTGACCGGAGACTTCAATCCTCCGTTTATTTCGCCTGACTCGCTTGTTATCGACGGATTGTTCGGCTCCGGATTGCGTGAACCGCTTACAGGCGGTTTCAGGTCGTTTGTCGACTATATAAACGAGTCCAAGGCCACGATTGTATCCATCGATGTACCTTCGGGGCTTATGGCTGAATGGAATGAAGACACGCTGCGGCGCAACGTCATTCACGCTCATCTTACTCTCGCTCTTCAGTTTCCGCGAGTGGCTTTTTTCATCGCCGATAATGCAGAGTTTCTCGGAGAGTGGAAAGTGCTTGACATTGAACTTAGCCAGCAGGAGACTCGTAACACGCAGTCGCGCTTTTTCCTCCTTGAGAAGAACGATGCCAAACGTGTGCTTCGCCATCGCAGCCGCTTCTCGTCGAAGGCCGACTATGGATCGGCTATGATTGTGGCCGGAAGCTACGGTATGCTTGGCGCGGCTCAGATGTGTGCCCGCGGTGCTTTGCGTGCCGGGGTGGGAAAACTGACTTTGCATATTCCGCGCTGCGGTTTTACCGTGATGCAGTCAAAGGTGCCCGAGGCTATGGTGCAGGTCGACCGCAACGACGGCGGCATAACAGAGATAAATCTGCGGCACAAGTACGATGCCGTGGCGCTGGGGCCGGGTATGGGCACACATGACCTTACCGTAAGGGCTGTAGAGACGTTTGTCAACCATGCCGAGAAGCCGTTGCTTCTCGATGCTGACGCCCTCAACTGCATCGCCGAGCGTCCTACTATACTCAATACCATATCGCCTATGTCGGTATTGACTCCTCATGCCGGTGAGTTTGACCGTCTGTTCGGTGAACATAACTGCATGGAAGCGCGTATAAAGACTGCGGTTGAAAAAGCCGCATACTATGACATAATTATATTGTTGAAAGGTTATTATACCACGGTGGTACGACCTGACGGGCGTATACTGTTCAGTTGCAGCGGAGGCCCTGCTTTGGCCACTCCCGGAAGCGGCGATGTGCTGACCGGAGTGATTGCCGCATTGCTTGCGCAGGGATACTCTCCTGACATAGCCGCTACTCTCGGTGCCTTTATCCACGGCTATGCCGGAGAATTGGCCGCAGAGACCCATGGCGAGTACGGGGTGCTTGCAACCGACATTGCCGATTGTGTCGGTACCGCTATCCGTGATATAATGCGTTGAATTTGCAAAATAAGATGAATATGAGATATATTGTGTTGTCACTTGCGTGCATGATTGCGTCATCGGTTGTGGCCGGTGCGCAGACCACGCAGAAATTTCAGGCGACCAAGGCTAATGACTATGGCCTTGTATATTCGCTTCCGACCACGGTGCTTGATGTTACTGTGGTTGCGGAGCGTGTGGTCAAGCGTCCGGGCGAGTTTTACATGTACGCCAAGAAGTACCTTAATGTCAGTGATCCTGTATCGGAACCGTCAGAATCATGGACTGTCAAACGGGTTATAGTCAATGCCCGCGGTGTTGCCGACGACAGTCAACGTTATCTTATGCAGTTCAAAGGCGGTACCGCCCCGTATGTGGTTATGGACAACGCCGACCTGCCGGTAGCTATAAATACCGAGGATGTTGACTTGCCTGAAGCACCTGTGCTTCCCGAGCCTGTCGGATTGTCGTCTACACCCCTCGATACCGAGGCCGCACGTTATGTGATAAGTGAGGAGATGCTTCAGAGCCAGTCGAGCGCAAAGCGCGCGGAGCTTGCCGCCAAGCGCATATATGAACTCAGGCAGAGCCGCAGCGATCTTATTACGGGGCAGGCTGATCAAATGCCCCCTGACGGAACGGCTATGCAGATTGTAATGGATCAGATAGGCGCGCAGGAGGCTGCGCTGACGGCTATGTTTGTCGGTACCGAGCAGCGCGAGACTGCCGTGAAGACCATTACATATGTGCCACGCGACGAGGTCACGCGTTATGTCTTGGCCCGCGTGTCGGCTCTTGACGGTATAGTCGACAGCGACGATTTGTCGGGCGACCCGATAACGTTGTCGTTAAACATAACCGATCGCGGGAAGATGCCGGTCAATGACAAGGGCGAAACTAAAGAGTTTCCTAAAGGTGGCGTAGCTTATTGTATACCCGGTGCCGCTTCGGTGAAGATATCTTTCCGCGGCGAGACTTGCTGGGAAGGCTCGATGGATGTAGCCCAGTATGGCATTGTCTTCGGTCTTGATCCCAAAATGTTTACCGACAAAAAAGCACCGGCTTATCTTCTGCTTGATCCGGTTACCGGAGCGATTAAAGAGCTTGGCACCAAGTAATAGTTAAAATAGCTTAATAGTTCGGTTTCTGTTTGCAAAATTTAAGATTTAGTCTTAAATTTGCTAAACAAAATCGGATACCGTAAGAAACAGAACAAAATAATATAATCTGAAATATCCGATGACAAATCATCGGATATTTTTTTATTGATAAGAAAACAAGCAACAACAAATAAGTGAATCATAGGTTAGAAATCCGGCCGCGCGCGAGCGTATCCGGATTTTGTTTTTGCATTTCAAAAAACATTTTATACCTTTGAGGAAGAATCATTACCACGTAAACACGAACCGTCATGAAATACGTCTCCTTGCCCGATAATGTAGTGCGGCCATTGCCGTTCTATCTTTCTATGGAGGAATACGTAGCACGCCGATATTCCGAGGAGCTGTTCTTTATGTGGCAGGTCAACCCGACTGTCATATTCGGGCGTAATCAACTCGTCGACAGTGAAGTCAACACCGATTACTGTCGTAGACGGGGCATAGCGTTTTATCGCCGAAAGAGCGGCGGCGGATGCGTGTATGCCGATATGGATAACATAATGTTCAGCTACATTGTGTCGTGCGATGACATTGTCACATTATTTTCGTCCTACACGTCGCGCATAGCTTCCATGCTGGTGTCACTCGGCGTCGACGCTTCCTCTAACGGACGCAACGATGTGCTTATCGGCGACCGTAAAGTGTCGGGAAATGCCTTTTACCATATACCGGGTCGCAGCATAGTGCACGGCACTATGTTGTATGATACCGATCTTGAAAATATGTCAATGGCCATTTCGCCTTCAGGCACCAAGTTGCAGTCTAAGGGCGTGAGTTCTGTAAAGAGCCGTATAACGACTTTGAAAGAGCACTTGGACATACCCCTCGATGAGTTCAAAGAGTATGTACGCCGTTATCTGTGTGACGGTAATATCGCTCTTGATGACTCTGATGTCGCGGCTATTGAAGAGATGTCGCGGCCTTATTATACCGATTCTTGGATATATGGACACAATCCGCGTTATACAACCCATCTTACACGTCGTATAGACGGTGTGGGAGAGTTTTGTACAGATATCGAACTTAAAAACGGCGTTATAAAGGATATAAACATTTCCGGCGATTTTTTCCTTGTCGGGGATCTTGACGAAGGGTTGTTGGCTCGTCTGAGAGGCATATCCTATGACCGTGAGTCACTTATGGCGGCATTGTCTGATGTCGAGCCGGGTTCGGTTATCGCCGGATTGCGACGAAACGAAATGATTGATATATTAATGTAGTCTTACGATGGAAGAAAACAAAAAGACCTGTCTTTATGACAAGCATGTGGCTCTCGGAGCCAAAATGAGTCCTTTCGGAGGATTTATTATGCCGATTGAATATGAAGGAATAGTTGAGGAGCATAATGCCGTCAGGACGGCTTGCGGCGTTTTTGATGTCTCACACATGGGTGAGGTAACCGTTACAGGACCTGATGCCGAACGCTTTGTAAACCATATATTTACCAATGATGTCACCGGAGCTGCTGCGGGTAAATGCTTTTATGGTATGATGCTGCATCCCGATGGAGGAACTGTAGATGACCTGCTGGTTTACAAACGTGGCGATAATGATTTCTTTCTTGTGATCAATGCCTCGAATATATACAAGGATATCCAATGGATTGACGGGCACACAGCCGGCTTTGACGTGACCGTGGAAAATCTGAGTGACAAGCTCGGCGAGCTTGCCGTTCAAGGACCCGCCTCAGAGTCGGTGATGACCGAAGTTCTCGGCCTTGACTGTGCTTCGCTTGATTTCTATACATTTAAAACGATTGCCGTTGAGGGGGAAGACGTTATCGTTAGCCGTACCGGATATACCGGTGAGGACGGTTTTGAAATATATGCCTCTCACGAGTTGATATGCAAGATGTGGGACAAACTGATTGCTTCGGGCCGCGTAAAACCGTGTGGCCTCGGTTGTCGCGACACTTTGCGCTTTGAAGTCGGTCTGCCGCTGTATGGCGACGAGCTGGCCGATGATATATCGCCGATTGAAGCCGGACTGGGTATTTTCGTGAAGCTCGACAAACAGGAGTTTATCGGCAAAGAGGCCGTGGAGGCACTGAAACGCGACGGTGTCGCCCGCAAGCTTGTAGGAATAGAGCTGCTTGACCGTGCCATTCCTCGACATGGTTATGAAGTGCTTGATGCTGACGACAATGTCGTGGGTACGGTGACTACCGGATATCATGCCGTATCGGTCGATAAAAGCCTTGCCATGGCACTTGTGAAGTGGGAATGTAGTGCGCTTGGCACACCCTTGAAGGTACGCATACGTCGCAAGACGTTTCCCGCAGTGGTAGTAAAAAAGAAGTTTTATAGAAAAAATTATAAGAATTAATCAATAAAATTATATCGTTATGGATAAGATTTATTATTCTCCGAGTCATGAATATATCAAAGTAGAGGGCAACATAGGTCTGATAGGTATTACTGATTATGCACAGTCGCAGTTGGGCAATGTTGTCTATGTGGATCTCCCCGAAGTTGACGACGAAGTCGTGGCCGGCGAAGATTTTGGCGCTATCGAAAGTGTAAAGGCTGCGAGCGATCTTATATCTCCCGTAAGCGGCACTGTTATTGAGGTTAACGAAGAGCTTGTCGACAATCCCGGTCTTGTAAACAAAAATGCCATGGGCACGTGGATTATAAAAGTAGAGCTTTCCGATGTTTCCGAACTCGATGAGCTTCTCGGCGAGGAGGATTATAAGGCATTGTGCCATTGATGGCGATTTATAATCTTATATAGTTATGTCGCATCGTTATTTGCCTCATACACCGGAGGATATATCGGAAATGCTCGCGGCGTGCTCAATGCACGGACTTGACGAGTTGTATTCCGATGTCCCGTCTTCGTTGCTGCTCGGGCGTGAGTATGACCTCCCGTCGGAGAAAAGTGAGAAGGAGGTAAGAGACTTTTTTAAGAAATTGAGCGAAAAGAATAGGTCGATGACTTGTTTTGCGGGTGCCGGTTGGTATGATCGATATACCCCCGCGGTTATTCCCGCGTTGCTGTCTCGGTCTGAATTTCTTACAGCCTACACCCCTTATCAGCCTGAGATTTCGCAAGGTACGCTTCAGTATATTTTTGAATACCAAAGTATGATGGCTTCGCTGACGGGTCTTGATGTATCGAACGCATCCATGTATGACGGACCTACGGCTGTAGCCGAAGCCATGATGATGACTGTGGCGGCTTCCAGAAAGCGCAACCGCGTACTTGTATCGGCCACCGTATTGCCGCAGGTGCGTGAAGTCATGTCGACCTATGCCCGTTATCACGGTATTGTCCTTGATACGATAGCCGAAGAGGAGGGTGTGACTTCGCGGATTGACTTTGAAGAAAAGATGGCTTCCGGCGATGTGGCCGGCGTGGTGGTGGCTTACCCTAACCGTTATGGTATACTTGAGAATTATGAAGGGTGGGCCGATACCGTTCATGCCGCCAAGTCGTTGTTTGTCATGACTTGTGAGGCTGCGGCGCTCGGTGCTGTCAAGTCGCCCGGAGAGTGGGGTGCCGATATCGCGGCCGGCGATGCGCAGTCGCTTGGTATGCCGTTGAATTTCGGCGGTCCTTATCTTGGATATATATGCTGCACCCGTCAGTTGATAAGGAAGTTGCCGGGGCGTGTGGTAGGGGCTACGGTCGATGAGGCCGGACGGCGTGTGTTTGTGCTTACGCTTCAGGCCCGTGAACAGCATATACGCCGTGAGAAGGCTACGAGCAATATATGTTCCAATCAGGGGCTTATGGCTCTTTTCGTGTCGGTTTATCTGTCGCTGCTCGGCCCTAAAGGGCTTGAGGAGCTCAACGCCGTAAGTTGTGCGGGTGCCCATTATCTTGCTGACCGCATAGTGAAAGGGGGCAAAGCACGCCTGTCGTATCCTGACAAGCCGTTTTTACATGAGTTTGAGCTGACTACTTCTTTTAATGTTGACGAACTTATGGAGCGGGCTATGGCTAAAGGCATATTGCCCGGTGTGTCTCTTGCCGACAACAGGTTGCTCGTCGCTGTCACCGAGATGCAGTCGCGCGACGACCTTGACCTTTTGGCCGATATTATTGATTCCATGCCGTCAACTCTATGAAATTTGAAAACCGATATGAATAAAGAATATTACGGCAAACTTATATTTGAACTGTCATGTCATGGACGTCGCGGGTTCAAACTCCCTGCCAACGGTTGTCCCGACGCTCTTTCCGGGATGCCTGCCGAACTGTTGCGGACTTCGTCGCCCGAATTGCCCGAGGTGGACGAACCGACGGTCGTCAGGCATTATACCAACATGAGTAACAATAATTTCGGAGTTGATACCGGCTTCTATCCTCTCGGGTCATGTACGATGAAGTACAATCCGAAGATAAACGAAGAGATGGTGGCCGGCGCCGGCATAGCTTCGCTTCATCCTATGCAGCCGACATCGACTGTGCAGGGTGCGCTTGAGATTTACCATACTCTCCAGAAAGTGCTTTCCGAGATAGGAGGTATGAGTGAGTTTACCCTTAATCCGTATGCGGGCGCTCATGGCGAACTGACCGGACTTATGGTGATAAAGGCATATCATATGGAGCGTGGCGATGTGAAGCGTGACAAGGTCATAGTGCCCGACTCTGCCCACGGGACTAATCCGGCCAGCGCAGCGGTAGCCGGCTACAAGATAGTCGAGGTCAAAAGCGGGGCCGACGGTACGGTCGATGTCGAGGCGTTGCGTCCGTTGCTTGACGACACTGTGGCCGCAGTCATGATGACTAATCCGAATACACTCGGAATTTTTGAAAAAAACATACCCGAGATAGCACGTCTGGTACATGAGGCCGGAGCTTTGATGTATTACGACGGGGCCAATCTGAACCCGTTGGTGGGTGTGGCACGTCCGGGTGACATGGGTTTTGATGTGATGCATATAAATCTGCACAAGACATTCTCTACTCCTCATGGCGGAGGAGGCCCCGGAGCCGGTCCTGTCGGCGTACGCGAGGGACTTGAGCATCTGTTGCCCGTGCCTCGCGTGATAAAGCGTGACGATGGCATCTATGACATAGAGCATTCGACTACCGGCTCTCTCGGTCAGGTTACCGGCACTCTCGGCAACTTTGCCGTGCTTGTACGTGCGCTGAGCTACATATTTTCTCTCGGAAAGGAGGGCCTTGCTATGGTAGGGCCTCTTGCCGCGCTCAATGCCAACTATATCAAGGAGCGTCTGCGCGACCTCTATCTTCTTCCGGTTGATACGGTATGCAAGCACGAGTTTGTATTTGACGGTCTCGTGGATAAGTCTACGGGTGTCACCACTCTTAATATCGCCAAGCGTCTGCTTGACCACGGATTTCATGCCCCGACTATATACTTCCCGCTGCTGTTCCATGAGTCGCTTATGATAGAGCCGACGGAGACAGAAAGCAAGGAGACCATAGACTGCTTTATCGATGTCATGAGAGATATAGCGCGTGAGGCTGCAGAGACCCCCGACGTAGTGAAGACCGCGCCTCACAATACTCCTATATCGCACCCCGACGATACCCGCGCGGCTCTTAACCCGATAGTCACATATAAGGAGTTATGCGAAAATCCGATATAATCATAATTGGTAGCGGTCCTGCCGGTATGGAGGCGGCCGCTCGTGCCATTGCCGCAGGTCGCGATACGGTGATAATCGAGCGTGACCTGCTCGGCGGCACGTGTCTTAATCGGGGATGTATTCCTACGAAGGCATTATGCCGTTCGGCCGAAACGGTACGTACTGTTCGCGAAGCCTCGCGTTACGGTGTGGATGTCGGCGTATTTACTCCCTCGTTTTTAAGCGCGTTGGAACGTAAAGACGCTATCGTCGCTGAATTGCGCGGAAATGTGGAGTCAATGCTTTCAAAAGCGGAAATTGTACATGGCGAGGCCCGATTTGTTGCGAGCGATACTGTCGTTGTGGACAATATGGAGTATACGGCTCCCATGATAGTGATCGCTACCGGCTCAAAGGCTTCCGTACTGCCGGTTGCCGGTGCTGAACATGCCGTTACGAGTGACGGACTGTTATCCTTGGAGTCAGTGCCTGAAAGCATATGCATAATAGGCGGAGGCGTCATAGGAGTGGAGTTTGCCTGTATACTGGCAGAGTTCGGTGTAAAGGTGACAGTGGTAGAGTACTGCCGCGAGATTTTGCCGGGCTTTGACCGCGACATAGCCAAACGTCTGCATAATCTATTGTCGCGCCGGGGTATTGATATAATTACCTCTGCTGCGGTAACAGGTATATCCGTTGACGGTAGCAAGTGCGTGGAGTATACATATAAAGGCCGTACAGAGGTCATTGAGGCCGAGGAGGTACTGATGGCTGCCGGACGTTCGCCGGTCATACCGGATGGCGTCGCCGACTTGGGCATAGAGGTGCGGCGAGGCATAACCGTCAATGACAGCTTTGCCACATCGGTTCCCGGCGTTTATGCCGTAGGCGATGTAAACGGACGGCTTATGCTGGCCCATGCCGCATCGGCGCAGGCCGCCTGTCTGATGGGCGCCAATATGAACCTGTCGGTCATCCCGGCTGCCGTATTCTCGTCACCCGAGTGTGCCATGGTAGGACTGACCGAAGAGGCTTGCAAAGAACAAGGCATGGCGTTCAAGTCGGTAAAAGCCATATTCCGCTCAAACGGCAAGGCTATGGCTATGGGTGAGACTGACGGTCTGGTGAAAATTATCGTGAATCCGGAGTCACGGCTTATACTCGGGTGCCATATATGCGGCCCTCACGCTTCTGACCTTGTGCAGGAAGTAGCGGTAGCTATGAGCGGAGGCCTTACAATAGACGTAGTGGCCGATACCGTACACGCGCATCCCACTCTCGGTGAGGTTATATGGGAGGCCGCACGCTCGCTTGGCTGACTGACAGGGAGCGAGTTATAGCGGATGGCGGTCGTAGTCAAAAAGCTCGGTCGACATGTAACGCTCACCGGTGTCGGGCAGCAATGCCACTATCGTTTTGCCGGAATTCTCCTCTTTGCGTGCCAGTTCTATGGCTGCACACAATGCGGCGCCTGACGATATACCTGCGAGGAGTCCCTCTTTCTCGGCAAGCATGCGCGATGCTCTGAAAGCGTCATCGTCACTGACCGATATGATTTTGTCAACCACAGTGCTGTCGTAGTTGGCCGGTATGAAGCCTGCGCCGATACCTTGTATCTTGTGGGGACCGGCTTTGCCGCCTTCAAGTACGGGGGAGCCTTTGGGCTCGACTCCTACAGCGGTGATGGCACTGTCATGCGATTTTAATCCGCGTGCGGTACCCGACAGAGTGCCGCCTGTGCCTACGCTTGCAACAAATATGTCAACATCTCCGTCCGTATCGCGCCATATCTCCTGTGCGGTTGTCGCTTCATGAGCGGCGGGATTGGCCGGATTATCAAATTGTCCGAGTATGACGGCTCCGGGATTGGCTTTTTGCAATTCTTCGGCTCTTGCGATAGCGCCTTTCATGCCTTCACTGCCCGGAGTCAGTTCAATTGTGGCCCCGCATGCTTTGAGCAGCATGCGGCGTTCGATACTCATGGTTTCCGGCATGGTCAGTATCACTTTATAGCCCTTTAACGATGCCACCCATGCGAGTCCTATTCCTGTATTACCGCTTGTAGGCTCTATTATCAGAGCGCCCTTTTTAAGAATACCTTTTCTTTCCGCGTCCTCTATCATTGACAGCGCCGCACGGTCCTTTACGCTTCCGCCGGGGTTGAATGATTCAATCTTGACAAGCAGTCGGGCTTTAAGTCCTTCCGAATGTTCTATATTATGTACTTCAAGCAACGGTGTGTTGCCTATCAGTTCTGTCATACTGTTGAATATGCGTGCCATATCTATTATATGTTTGTAGTGGTAAATAGTACTGTCATTATGTGATTCATTCATGAGGCCTTACAGGAGGAGGTCCCATAGGTATCGGCGGCCCGATTGTCGGATTTCTCGGACCTCCGAAGTGCTTGTCGTGATTTGCCCGTATGACTTCGTACAGGATGCCACCTAAATCTACACCTATCACGTCGCGTTTGTTCAGTCGGTAATAAGGTTCCATTATAGGTATGGTTTCCCAACGGCCCGTGCCGGAGTTGTACACACGTCGTGCGCCTACGTTGACGCCCCAATGTTCATGCAGGTTTATGCCGAGGTATCCTCCATAGCCTGAGGCTCTCATATAGGGGAGTGTCTGCGGGTTTATGTACATGCTGTTGAACGAATGTGAGCCGAATACTGTAAGTGAAAATGTGTCGTTTATGCGCCATACCATATTGCCGCTAACTCCATATGTCGTGTTAAGTCCCCGGTAATACCCGTACTTGTCGGCGTTAAGACTTCCTGTAAAAGTAACGTTTCCAATCTGTTGGCTGATGTTTAAAGATCCGCTTTCTATACCCATAAGTCCGGGCATTGCCGCTCTGCTTCCCGCTGCATAAAAAGCTCCGCTTTCCCATGTGGCTATAGGTGCTATGCCGGCTATTGCGTAGTTGTATGGACGAAATGTCATTGCTCCGCTCTCTTGCCATGACATGAGTGGTGTGGACGTATAATCAAATAATGGCCGTTGGGTATCTATATAGTGACGGTTAAAGTCGCGTTGAAATTGTCTGAGCGCGTCAGACGATACTTTTTCTTGGCTGTCGGGCGTCTCCGTCAGTCCTGTGTCATATGATATATCTTGTGCGGATATCGTAAAGTGGCATAATAATATGACGATTGCTAAAAGTCTCATAACGTTACTGTAGTGATGGACATTTGCAAACTTACAGAAAATAATTGTAATCTTTAATATCTGACCGCAAAAATATTTCAACCGTTAAGAACCGGCTTTAAGTTTGTTTTATTACGATTGAGTATACGGTTTTGTTGCGCGCAGTATCTCGCGCTTTCCTCCCGGAGGACCCGGAAGCCGATCCACTTTAAGCCCTAATTCGGTCAGCATACGTCTTATCGAGCCTTTGGCGCAGTATGTAGTCAGAACTCCTCCCGGTGCCATGATGTCAACCGTTCGTTGCAGAGTCCCTCTTTCCCATATGTCGGGCTGTTTTTCCGGAGCGAAGGCGTCATAATATACTATATCTATGTCATGCGGCAGGTCGGCTGTCATGAAATCGGCCTGTCGTTTTTCAAGAGTAAAGGTCTCGGTGATGTTTACCGGTGTGTCCCATGCGGCGCGGTTTACGGCTTCGATTAAAGGCAGGTCATAGCCGAGGCGCTGTGATATGTCAGGCCCCAACGGGTAAAGTTCAAAAGCAATGTAGTGAACGGATATGTCTTTACATTCGGCCGATACCGCGGCATTTAATCCTGTGCCAAAGCCAACTTCCAGTACACGCAACGGCCGGTCGTAGTCTTGTCGCGCTCTATGCCGCAAGGCGCAATCGCGATATATGTATCGGCTCTCCGTTACGGCTCCTTTGATTGAGTGGTAATGTTCGTCAAGCTGTGGCAGATATATGGTGGGAGAGCCGTCGGCCGTCGATTGTATGACGTATTGCGGTTTCATATCGGGTTATGTCGGTAAACAATTTTATTCTTTCAGTTGTATTAAAAATTAAATTGAAGTTTCAACCTTATATGAGGATAATGAAAAGAAAATATATCGTGTGGCTACTTATGGCTGTGATGGCCATAGGAGCTTCGGGACTGTCTTCTTGCGGTACTCTGCACAGTTATTGGGGCGTAGAGAACGATTATGTCTATGACTTTGATGACTATGGTCATAAACATAAGCATAAAAAGCATAAGAAACACAAAAAACATCATCACCACCACCATCACCATCATGACTGATGGCTGAAGTAGAAGTCAAGTACGTCACGGGCGGCGGTAAATGAACTTTGCTGGTTGTTCAGGACGCGGACCTCTTTCTCGCGGAGCATCTTTTCCACTTCGGGATCGTTGTAGAAGTGGCGGCGCAGTTTTTCGTTAATGGTCTCAAACATCCAGTAACGGGCTTGCTCACGGCGTTTTTGTTCAAAATATCCGTTCCCTTTTACAAAATCGAAGTAACGGTCTATCATGTCCCATACTTCCTTAATGCCGAGGTCATAATATCCGGAATAACAGAGTACTTCGGGCATCCAACCCGATAATGTGGGTGGAAACAAATGCAGGGCGCTGCGGAATTGGGCTTGGGCAAGGCGCGCACGGTCTATATTGTCGCCGTCGGCCTTGTTTATGACAATGCCGTCGGCCATTTCCATAATGCCGCGTTTTATACCTTGCAGCTCATCGCCTGTACCTGCAAGTTGTATAAGCAGGAAAAAGTCGACCATTGAGTGTACTGCCGTCTCGCTTTGTCCTACTCCTACGGTCTCGACAAATATGTTGTTGTAGCCTGCTGCCTCACACAATACTATGGTTTCTCTTGTCTTGCGTGCTACGCCTCCAAGACTTCCGGCTGAAGGGCTGGGACGCACAAACGCCGACGGATGTACCGCAAGACGCTCCATGCGGGTCTTGTCGCCGAGTATGGAGCCTTTTGTACGTTCGCTTGAGGGGTCTATTGCAAGTACAGCGAGTTTGCCTCCGTCTTTGAGAACATGCAGCCCGAATGCATCTATTGATGTCGATTTTCCGGCACCCGGAACGCCGGTTATGCCTATGCGCCTCGAATTGCCTGAATAGGGGAGACACTTTTCTATCACCTCTTGTGCCACCGCCTGATGTGCCGGTGACAGACTTTCGACAAGAGTGACGGCCCGGCTTAGTGTGGTGACGTCGCCCTTGAGTATGCCTTCAACCAACTCGCCCGACGTGGGGAGCGGACGACGGCTTCTCGGTTTGAGATATGGATTGACCGACGGAGGTTGTGCCACTCCGCCGTTTACGGTCAATCCTATATATTGTTTGTCATTTTCTATATGCTTGTGTTGGTCCATGATGAATGATGACGGTTTGTTTATTTATATTCTCCCGTGACTCTTACAATTGATGTCGGTCGGTCGGGATCATTGGTTATTATTGTTATTCGTGAGTTGAGTATATCATTGTTATCTGACTGCGAAGGAACAACCTTTATGGTCAGCCGCCCCTGTGCGCCTCCCTTTATCTTGTCTTTATTCACTCTTACAGATACTGACGGATCAAGAGTGGATACCTTTCTTATAATCAGCGGGTCCTTGCCGAAGTTGTCTATTGTGATTTCCCGTTCATAAGTATCGCTGCGGCTTATCTCGCCCAAATCTATCGAAGTCTCCGACAGTGCTATGCGCGGAGCTTTCTCAAGCTGCTCTTTGGTGAGTTTGCTGAAGTCTTCGTTGATGATGGCCATTATGTCAACCGTCTTTCCCTCCGTATTGTCTGTGTCGGGGAAGAATGTGGCTTCATGGTTTACAAGGCCCCAGTCATTGTCGCGCGACGTGTCGTAGAAGAATGTGAAAGTGGTCTGCTCGCCCGGGGGGACAGCTCGTGGAGCTATGTCGACTTTTATAAATTCGGGTAGTCCGCTGACCGACGGATGTATTGTGTCGGAACTTTGGTTGTAGCCCTCAAGAAAGCCTGTTTTGACGCGCCCTTTTGATATCTCGCCCATGGGCAGCGACGAATTACGTAATTTAAGCGGCCCTACCTCTATCGGGAAGCGGGCCCTAAGGGTGTTGGATGCTCCTATTACCACGCCTTTTATTGTAAGAATACTTTGCGAGGGTTCGCAATTGGTTTCTACCTTTACTTTCTTGTTGAACTTTCCGGGGCGTCCGGCCGGATTGTACGTGACTTTTACAGTGGCGGTGTCGCCGGGAGCTATGCCCTCTGACGTAAATGCCGGTACCGTGCATCCGCAGGATGCGCGGGCGGCAAGTATCACTAAAGGTGCATCGCCGTCGTTTACCACTCTGAATAGTGCATCTACATTGCCCATGTCTTCATCAAACGCTCCGAAGTCATGGACTGTTTCGAGCCATCTGGCTGCAGACCCGGCATTTGCCGTGAAAGCGCTGACGGCAATACATGATATTGCCGATAAAAGTATCTTGAACTTCATTCAGGTCTGTTTTATTTTGGTATGACTACACCTTTTATGCGCAGTACTTTGCGGTCACCCTTGATGTTGGATTTTATCTTTACCGCTTTTTCAAATTCACCGGGACGTCCTGTGGGGTCATATATGACTTTGAGTTTTGCAGTCTCTCCGGGTTTTATCGGTTCGCGCGGTATTTTTGGAGTGGTGCAGCCGCATGACGCAGATGCCGAAATTATGATGAGAGGTGCCGTGCCTGTATTTTTTATAACAAAGTCATAGCTTACCTCTCCATCGGATTCTTTTATCGTACCGAAGTCGTGGGTTGTGGTGTTAAATGATATTTTCGGCTCTCCGGCCGCCATTACCGCAAACACCATAGTAAGTGCAATAAACGAGAATAAATATCTTTTCATATCAATTGTATAGTTGAAGTAAGTGACATTATAACACGTAAAGATACTAAGTATGCGGTGTCACAGTCTGAAATACAGGTTAAATTAAGTTAATATACGGTAGGAAGGGAATTGTCGACCCCGAGGCCGAAGAGGGCATAGTCATACCATACTGGGTCTTCAGGGCGCATTTCACGCAGGGTTTCAGTCAGCGATATCACCGATTTTTTATCATTTGCCTTACGCTGCAGCAGTCCGAGTTCTCTTGCCGTATTGCCCACATGGACATCGAGCGGTATGTAAAGCTGCGACGGTTTTATGACGTCCCATACCCCGAGATCCACTATGCCGTCGTCCCTTACAAGCCATCGCAGTGCCATGTTTACGCGCTTGAGGGCGGAGTTGTCGAGATTGCCGGGCAGACATCGGGGATCATGGCACCCTCCGTTGGCCGCTGACAACTCTCCGTTGAGTGCTTCGACGAGTTTCCATGCAGGCTGTTCGGCCGACGCTATGCCTCGTGAACGGGCAAAGTCGGCCAGTGAACCGTAGCGGCTGTAGATGGCTTTGAGTCCCCGCAGGAAGTGCCTGAAATCCTTGGCGAAAAACGTGCGGTGTATGTTCATGTCGGGAAGATCTTCGTAGCCTTCGTCTATGACATACTTATAAGGCTCATACTCCATAAGGGAGAGCATTTTCTCGCAGTTGCGGCATATCATCTTGCGGTTGCCCCATGCTATAGTCGAACTTAGCAGCGACACGATCTCTATGTCCTGCAACCGATTGTATCGGCGGGGAAACTGTACGGGGTCGCGGCCTATGAAGTCCGGATTATTTATGCGTGCCGCTTCCTGATCAAGCAGCCCTTTGAGCTCGGAATGTGTCATTTCGGTCATAATCGTTATTTTATCTTTGCGAGGTCATCGCCTGACGGCATCTGAAATATCTTTAGCCCGAATTCCTTAATCACCGCTATCGCGTGGTCAAATATGTCGGCCTGCATGTATTCGTAGGGTTTCCATGCCGTGTATGATGAGAAGAAATAGAGTTCCAGCGGTAAGCCCTGCGGAGTAGGCTGCAACTGACGTATCATAAGAAACATTTTTTCATCATCATTTACCACTATGTGCGGATGATGCATAAGGTAGTTCTCGAGATAATGACGGAATACACGCAGATTCACTTCGGTCTCGCCCGTGCGTTCCATGCCGTCAAGCCAGCCGGCTTCTTCGTAACGGCGCATCTCGTCGGGAGTACAAAAGCGTATAGTGTTCATGTCAATGTTGATTGACCTCATTATACGCCGGGCTCCGCTTTCCTGCATGCCGTTCCAGTTCTGAAATGATTCGCTGATCAATGAATAGGGTGGTACGGTTACGATTGTATTGTCGTAATTCTGTACTTTTACCGTTGTAAGCGCTACGTGCTTTACTATGCCGTTTACATTGCGTGAGGGTATGGTTATCCAGTCGCCTGTCTTGAGCATTTTGTTGACCGACAGCTGCACTCCGGCTACAAGTCCGAGTATGGTGTCCTTGAACACCAGCATGAGTACTGCCGCTGACGCGCCGAGGCCGGTTAGTATTACCGCCGGATTCTTGTCAAGCAACGCACTTATGCCTATTATTACGCCCACGCATATCGCAATCAGCTTCAGCATTTGTGCCAGACCGTTGAGCGGATGATGCTTTAGCCCGGTCTCTTCAGTCGATGCTATGTGCAGCCCGTCAAGTACGGCCAAGCATAAATTCACGCACACGACTATAAGCCATATAAGTATGGCCTTGCGTGCATAAAACAGAGCTTCGGGATGGCCTTGAAACACAAGCGGGGTGAAGAAATACAGTATTATGGGGAATACAAGATGCTTCAGCGAGTTGAGCACATCTATATTCAGCAGATAGTCATCCCATTTCGTGTCTGTCTTTGACGTGGCTTTAAGTATAAGCTTTACGATGATTTTTGTGTAGAGCATGTATATTATTGACGCTACGACAAGTGCTGCGGCAAGTATTGTAAACTGTCCGAGCAGATTCAGATTGTCAACCTCGACACCTATGTCTTGGAGTATTTCTTCCATATAACTTTTAATAAACGGGGACGGGCTCGACACGCGGGCTCGTCCCCTTGTTATCGGGTATGTAGGGAAAAATAATATTATTCTTCCTCTTCCTTCATGTTGTGGAATACGTTTTGTACGTCTTCGTCCTCCTCAAATTTTTCGAGAAGTTTCTCCAGTTGTACACGCTGTTCGGCGGTTACCTCTTTCAAGTCGTTAGGTATGCGCTCAAACTCGGCACTGATTATTTCAAAGCCGTTTTCTTCAAGATACTTCTGTATGTTGGCAAACTCCTCAAATGCGCCGTAGAGCATGATTTCGTCTTCATCGGCCTCCACTTCGTCAACGCCGTAGTCGATAAGCTCGAGCTCGAGGTCTTCGGTCGACATACCTTCTTTGGGTTTTATCTTGAACACGCTCTTGTGCTCAAACAGGAATGACAGTGAACCCTGTGTGCCGAGGGTGCCTCCGTGTTTGTTGAAATAAGAGCGTACATTGGCTACGGTACGTGTATTATTGTCGGTGGCAGCCTCTACTACAATGGCTATTCCGAACGGGCCGTATCCTTCATATACAATCTCCTTATAGTCGCCGGCTTCCTTGTCGGTAGCTTTTTTGATGGCGCGTTCAACAGTGTCCTTAGGCATGTTGGCGGCCTTGGCGTTCTGCATCAGCACACGCAGACGGGGGTTTGTATCGGGGTCGGGACCGCCGGCTTTAGCCGCAATGGTAATTTCCTTACCGATACGGGTAAATGTCCGCGACATATTGCCCCAGCGTTTCAGTTTTCTTGCTTTACGGTATTCAAAAGCTCTTCCCATAATATTTATATTTTTGTTTGTATGATTTATCTTAATGTGGCGCCTGTCTGTTTTTGCAGGTTGGTCACTATCTTGTTCATTATGGCCTCGATCTGTTTGTCCTGCAGGGTCTTTTCGTCATCCTGAAGCGTGATTGATATGGCATAGCTTTTCTTGCCCGGTTCAAGATTCTTTCCGCAATATACGTCAAACAGGGTCACATTGCGCAGCAGCTTCTTTTCGCTGTCGCGTACTATTTTCTCAATACGGTCCATGGTCACTCCTTCATCTATGAGCAGTGCGAGATCGCGCTTGACCGGATGAGTTTTGGGCAGGGGAGTATATGTGACTTTTTTCTTGACCGCAAGTTTTACTATCGCCTGCCAATCGAGTTCGGCATATATCACTTCTTGTTTTACTCCGCAACGTTTAAGCATCTGTTTTGTTACGGTGCCTATGACGCCGAGCTCTTTGCCGGAGCGTGTCGTTATTTTAACGGCATCATTAAGTTTTTTGTCGGTTGTGGCAGTAAGCTCCGTTTCTCGTGCGGCTATGCCGAGTCGTGCAAATATGTTGGCTACGATAGCCTTCATATCAAAGAATGTGGATTTTTCTTCCGGACGAGCCCAGTTGCCGGTGCGTATATTGCCTGTAAGCCACAGCGCGAGGCGGTGAGCCTCAGTGTATGGAGCTATGGGGTTGTCAGCTGTCGATTCTATAGACGGATCGCATGAATATACATTGCCGAATTCGTAAAGCATCATGTCGGGGTCGCGTCGGTTTACATTGTGCTCTATTGTTTCAAGTCCACCGAACAGCAGTGTCATGCGCATGACATTGAGATCATTGCTCAGCGGATTCAATAATTTTACAGTCACATGACGTTCATCGACGAGATCTTCGTAATAAGTTTCTGCCGTAAGTGAATTATTCAGAATCTCATTGAACCCGGTCGCGCTCAGCTGGTTGCTTATCAACTCGCGCAAATCATTGGACTTGTCGGTGATAGTTTTAAACGAAAGGCTTGAGTGGAGCGTGTTGGAGAACTCGACGTTGTTGTAGCCGTATATGCGCAGTATGTCTTCAACTACATCGCACGGGCGCTGTACATCTACCCTGTAGGTGGGTACGAGCAGTTCCACGCAAGAGTCATCGCATGCGGTTATCTCCATTTCAAGAGACCGGGCTATGGCGTTGACTGTGTCATGAGGTATTTTTTTACCTACAAGCGAGTCCACATAACCGTATTCAAGTTTTACAGGAAACGGTTTTACCGGTTGTGGGTATATGTCGATGACATCTCCGCATATCTCTCCTCCGGCGAGTTCTTTCACCATAAGGGCGGCCAGTTTGAGGCAATATAATGTGGCATTGGGGTCAGTGCCGCGTTCGTAGCGGAAAGAGGCGTCGGTGCTAAGGCCGTGACGACGAGCCGTTTTGCGTATGGAGGTCGGGTTGAAGTACGCGCTCTCAAGGAATATGGAGGTGGTGGTTTCTGTAACTCCGGAATCAAGACCGCCGAATACTCCGGCTATACACATGGGTTGCTCGGCGTTGCATATCATCAAATCGCGCGGGTCAAGTTTGCGTTCAACCTCATCGAGAGTGGTAAACGGTGTGCCTTCCGCGCAGTGGCGTACCACGACTTTCCCACCGGCGATTTTGTCGACGTCAAAGCAATGCAGCGGTTGTCCCATTCCGAGCAGAATGAAGTTTGTTATGTCGACAATGTTGTTGATAGGACGTTGTCCTATGGCCGACAGATAGTTTTTCAACCATTCGGGACTCTCAGCCACTTTGATGTTGCGTATGGTCACTCCGGAGTAGCGGGGACAAGCGTTATAGTCATCTACCTCGACTGCGATGGCACCATCGGGAGTATCGGTCTTGAACGCATCTACGGCCGGTCGGTGAAGTTGCGACGGAGTCGCATGGCATGCAAGCCAAGCCGACAAATCGCGGGCCACGCCGTAGTGTGAGGCCGCATCCACACGGTTGGGGGTAAGATCGACTTCTATCATGTAGTCGCTCTTAAGATTGTAATATTCGGCGGCGGGTGTACCGGGCTTGACATCTTTGTCAATGACTATTATGCCGTCATGCGAGGTGCCGGTGCCGATTTCGTCTTCGGCACATATCATGCCGAGCGACTCTACGCCGCGTATTTTTGAGCGTTTTATTACAAACTCGTTGTCACCGTCATAAAGAGTGGTGCCTACCGTAGCCACTACCACAGTCTGTCCGGCTGCGACATTAGGAGCTCCGCAAACAATCTGTACAGGCTCCGATGCGCCGAGATCTACTGTCGTTATGTGCAGATGGTCGCTGTTAGGGTGCTCTATACAAGTGAGTACCTTGCCTATGACTATGCCGCGCAGACCGCCGCGTATCGATTCCACTTCTTCTATACCGCCGACCTCAAGACCTATAGAAGTCAGTGCATCGGCCAACTCCTCGGGAGTAAGCGAGAAGTCGATATACTCTTTGAGCCAATTATAAGAGATATTCATTACTTATTTGCTTGTGGGTGACGCAGATTTACACGTCACACTATAATTTGCGCAAATTTACAAAAAAAATTGCACCTAACACTAAAGTGTCACTGTATAAATTACACACTTGTCTACTTGGCTAAAATAATAAAAAAGGGTCGCGCGATATCGAATCGCACGGCCCTTTCCAACTAATCATTATAAATGTAACCGTATGATGTACTATTGTGTCCGTATCATCTGCGCGGAGGTCCGAAACGGCCGGGGCCGGGACCGTGTCCTCTGCCCGGACCACGGTCGCCTCTGTCGTCAGGACGGTTGCCCTTGCCGAACGTATTGAAACGATAGGAGAATGTCAGCATGAAATATCGGGTGAGCGAGTTGTAGCTGCGGTCGTCAATATAGTTGGCGGTAACACTGCGCGATATGTTTTTGCGTTGTTGAAGCAGGTCGTATCCTTTCAGCGCTATGGTAGCTTCGCGCCCTTTGAGGAACTGATATGCGATCGATGCGTTCCACATCCATTGTTTCTGGTCGTATCCGGCCGAGTATCCGCTTGTAGCGCTGTAGCTTATGTCAGTGCTGAGAACGAGGCCGAACGGGGCAAACCAAGATCCGTTGAATCGGCCGCCGTAGGTCTGAACTTTGCGGCTTGCCGCAGACTGCAGGGTGTTGTGTGTTGTCTGCAGGTTGTAGAACGGACGCAACTCCGCTTCCCAATTCTCGGGACGGAAAGCCAGCGACACGGATGGCCCGAAGTTGAATGACCCGCTTCGGTTGCGTTCGCCGTTGTTGTAACCGATAGCCTGACTGTAACGGGTAAACATGTTGCCGTTGAACTGCCAGTTCTTGTTGCGGAACGGAAATGATACCATTGTAAACAAATCGGCATTCCAGTTGCCGTTGACGTTCTCATACGTCGTTGTCTGTCCGCCGGTCTCACGGTCAAAAGTGGTCTTGGAAACAATGCTGTTCTGTGTCACGCTTACGCTTCCCATAGCCATTATGGAGCGTTGAGCTTCGGGATTGAAGTCGCTGAACCTCATGCGCACATTCTGGCTGAATGCCGGCTTAAGGTCAGGATTACCGATGACTATACGCAGCGGATTGCTCTTGTCGGCTACGGGCTGGAGCTGTGATATGGACGGTTCGCGGGTCTGTCCGCGGTAGTCAAGTGTAAGATTGCGTGTCTTGTTGAATTTATAGCGGAACCGTAGATAGGGAGCTAAGTTCCAGACCCAACGGGTGTCGATGTTTCGGTCCTTGTTTATCAGGTCGTTGCTTTTTGACATCGAAGGCACAAAAGCGATACCGGCATCAAGGTTGTAGTCGCGCTTTACCTGTTTGAAACCAATCTGTATTCGCTGGTTGAAGAAGTCGTTGCGGAAACGGTTGCTCAACGAGTCGTTGAATATCTCCTGAGTATAGTCTACGATAGGATCGCCTGTCGGGGGATACGTGACAGGATGGTCGTATACAAGCTTGTCGGCGTTGTTCCATCGGTAACTCATGCGGTAACTGAATGTGAGGAAACGTCCGTTTTTCACGTTGCCGAGCGGTTCGGTCCATGTCATGCGCAGACCCACACGGTTGCTCCAGTTGTGATTGTCGGTATACTGGTCATATAGGTCAATCGAGTCGTTCAGCAGGAAGAAGCGGTTATAGGAGTAGCTGTAGTCATCCTCTCTCGTGTTGCTGAGGTTGTAGTCGAATGCAAGAGAGAAAGAGCGCCCTTGATGTGACTTGAAACTATGGTTAAACCATAGGTCGCCGCCGACTTCATAGGCTTTGCCGTCAGAATGTCCCTCGTTTATACTCCGGGTGACAAGTGTACGTGCTATGTCGCCGGCAAATGTGCGTGATGAGTCGGCACTTGCCGACTTGTTGAAGTTAAGCGAGAAGCGCGGCCGGAATTCCAAGGTGGTCAGAGAATCTTTTTTCCAGTGTACTCTGAAATCGCCGCGTATGTTATGGCCTTTGTCGCGTGATGCCGAGCGGCTGCTAAGATACGATGTCGAATCGGCAAACAGGTATTGACGCTCCTGCGAGGTGCGTGTATTCTGGTCGGTATGGCTGTAGAGCAGGTCGCCGCCTACACGGAATGTCTCGTCGCTCTTTCCGACATTGAAGTTTATACCGAATGACTGGGAGGTGTTTATGCCGTTGTTGCCTCCGAAGCGGCGGAAGCGATTGCCGTTGCTGTCTGTGAACCCGAGCTGGTTTATGTTATTGAAGTTTCCGAGGAATGTAATCTGGTTGTCATTCCAGAAGCGGTTTATGTTGAAGTCTGCGGCATAGCGTTCGTCAGTGCCGTAACCTGCGTTTACAACACCGAAATATCCGTTTTTCATGCCTTTTTTTACTGTCAGGTTTATCACTGTCTCCTCTTCGCCGTCATCGACTCCCGTAAGCCTTGCGAGGTCGCTTTTGCGGTCGACTACCTGTAGCTTGTCAATCATATTGACCGGAAGATTCTTGGACGCGACTTTTGGATCGTCAGAGAAAAATTCCTTGCCGTCTACAAGTATTTTTGTCACTTGTTTGCCTCCGGCGGTAATCTTGCCGTCAGAGTCGACATCGACACCCGGAAGTTTTTTCAGCAAGTCTTCCATTACGGCATTGGGCTGAGTCTTGTATGAACCGGCATTGTACTCTATCGTATCTTCTTTAGCCACTATCTCCGTCTTTACCGCCGTAATCACAGTCTCTTTAAGCATGACCGTCGACTCTTTCATGACGATAGGCTTCAGCCGGAGCGATGACTCGCCTATATTCACATTTTCGTAGTGATTGTCGTAGCCGATGTAGCTTGTCTGGATAATGTAATGCCCCTTCTTTACGTTTTTGATTGAAAACTTTCCGTTGATGTCGGTTGTGACACCTTTGACAAATGCGCTGTCTTTTGCGGCCAACAAGCGTACTGTGGCCTCAATCAGAGGCTCCTCGGAAGAGTCGGTGATTGTCCCTGTAATATTGGCAGCCAACGCTGCGCTGCAACTCAATAAACCTATAGCGAAAGACATCAACGTCTTTCGGATCGATAAACCCATAAACAATAGAATTGTAAATCGTTAGTGAAATTTTACAATCACTATGACTTGATAACCAAATAAAGGTTTAATTTGTATGTCAAAAAAATATTATGGGTATATGAGAAAATGTCGGTTTTGTATATCAGGTGGACGTTAAATATCATAAATAGAAACCAATGTCAGTCAAAGTCGATGAACGCAAGCGGCATGAGCGAATGTATGGAGGGGATGATGTATATGTCCTCGGCTCCGGCAAGCAGTACTTGAACATCGGCACCTGCGAGCTGTTCGTACTCAAGCAGGACCTGACGGCATGCTCCGCAAGGCGATATGGGAGCGGCTACTTCATGGCCCGACGTGTCGCGAGCGGCTATGGCTATGGCTTTGAACTTGGCTTCGGGATAGCGGGAATGGGCATAAAAAGCTGCTGTCCTTTCTGCGCATACGCCTGACGGATAGGCTACATTTTCCTGATTGGAACCTGTTATGATTTCTCCGTTGTCGAGAAGTATGGCGGCTCCTACGTGAAATTTGCTGTATGGAGCGTAGGAGTGACGGGTCATGGCACGTGCTTTGTCAACAAGGGTGCGTTGTGTGTTGTCAAGTTCACTGTATGTTGCGGATAACAGCGGTGTGGATATGTCAATATTTTTCATAACGGAGGGCGTTTTTGCAAAGATATAACAAAAACGGGCCGAAGTCAATACTCTTCGGCCCGTTTTTTTTATTGTTACAGGGAATGTTCTGATTTAAAGGTCCCAAATCACATAGAGTGCGCCCCAAGTGAAGCCGGCACCAAATGCCGTCAGTATGAGTTTGTCGCCTTTCTTGAGTCGGTCGCGATATTCGGTGAGACACAGAGGTATCGAGGCGGCTGATGTGTTGCCGTAATGCTCGATGTTCACGAGTACCTTGCTGTGGTCTATGCCCGCACGTTCGGCTACGGCTTCGATTATACGAAGATTGGCTTGATGGGGTACCAGCCAGTCCACATCATCCATTGAAAGTCCGTTGCGTGAAGCTACATCAAGCGATGAGGTCAGCATGTCGGTGACGGCATGCTTGTATACGGCCCTGCCTTCCTGATATATATAATGTTCAGCGGCGTCAACGGTATCGTGGGTAGCCGGATGCACCGAACCGCCTGCTTTCATGAGCAGATGGGGTAGGCCGGTGCCGTCAACGTGGAATACGCCGTCAATTATACCGACTTTCTCTTCCGACGGTTCTATCAGCATGCAACCTGCGGCATCGCCAAACAGAGGACATGTCGTGCGATCCTGATAATTGGTCATCGATGACATCTTTTCGGCAGCCACTACAACTATCTTCTTATACATGCCTGACCGTATGTAGGCCGATGCGTCCTGTAAGGCTACGAGAAAACCGGCGCATGCAGCCTGTATATCGTAAGCATAGGCGCGGTTCATACCACACTCATGAGCTATGATTGAGCCGGTCGAGGGGAAGCGATAGTCGGGATTCGAGGTGGCGCATATAAGAAGGTCTACTTCTTCCGGCTTTGTCTCGGTTGATTCCAACAGCCGTTTTACCGCCTTGATGCCGAGGTAGGAGGAGCCTGCACCGTCCATGTGAAGTATGCGACGCTCCTTTATGCCTACACGCGTGGTAATCCACTCGTCGCTTGTCTCTACCATTTGCGACAGCATCTCGTTGTCAAGAATATCGTCGGGTACGTACGCGGCGATACCTGCTATTCTCGGATAAAGCATATTATAGTATGGTTACGTTAATACAAAACATCGTTTCCCGGGCAAACATATGCTACCCGGGAGTGATGTTATATAAAATGACTATGTTGTCAATATGCTTTAAACGGCTGCGGTCTTTTCGATAGCCACTTTACCACGGTAGTATCCACATTCGGGGCATACGGTGTGGTAGATGTGCCAAGAGCCGCAGTGCTGGCATATAGCCAATGTAGGTTCTACAGCCTTGTCGTGAGTTCTGCGCTTTGCAGTACGGGTCTTTGATTGTCTGCGTTTAGGATGTGCCATTTTGTACTATGTATTTATTATTAATTGTTGTCGTTAAGTTTCTTCAATTCGTCCCATCGCGGATCAGTAGGCGCCTCGTCGTCGGCTTCTGCCGCTTCCGTGTTTTCGATGTCGTCTATGATCTCTTCCATCATTTCGCCGTCTTCTTCCGATATGTTTCCGGGAGCGCGGTGCTTTTTAAGTAAAGAACTCATGGCGCGATTGCATTTGCCGAGAGGATGTACATGCTTGATTGGTATCGTCAAAGCCACAGTGTCATATATCATGTAGGCGATATTGAGGAAATTGTCACTTTCCGGTATCTCAAGCAGTTCATCGGAGTCGTCATTGTAGTCGGCGCCGTACTTTACGTAAATATGATAGGTCGTATCAACCGGCCATTGCAAGTCGTCGAGACAACGGTCACACAGCAATGTGATTTCGCCCGTAATGTCGATGGTTAGCTCATACAAATCGCTTTTTGTGACTACTGTCACATGGATATTGAGGTCGGCGTCGTGTATGTCGGCGCTTTCCATATCCTCGAAAAACTTTTTGTCAAGATGGTAGTCAAATTCATGACTGCCTGCCGACAAAGACTTTAACGGGAGCTTATAGGCTGAAAACTTTCCCACAATAGTTACTATATTGAAAAACCGCCGCAAAGTTATATATTATCCTGCAATAAATCAACTTTTAACACAAAATTTCGTTGCCGATACAGCGCTAAGTCGTGATTATATGTGCATTAAGTCTCTGAAAATGTCGAGAGCCGACTTTATGTCGTCTTCACAGCATGTACGGTCTATTTCAAATTCGCCCACATCTTTAAGAAGAGTGAAATTAATCTCCGACGACGTGTTTTTCTTGTCATGATGCATAAGCTCTATGAGTTCGGGATAATCGTCGCAGGTGAATGTATATGGCCCGTAGGTGTCATAGACGTATGACGCGAAGCGATACAGTTCCTCGCCCGGGAAGCCGAGTGACAGGCGGCTGAGTATCAGCTCGGTCACACAGCCCCATGCTACGGCATAGCCGTGGGGTATCGGTGAATTATGTCTCATGGCATGGCTTTCAAAAGCATGCCCTATGGTGTGGCCCAGATTCAGGGCACGTCTGATGCCGTGTTCCAGCGGATCTTCTGTGACAATGCGGCGTTTGACGTTGACCGATTCTTCGAGCATATCGAGCAGATTGTCCCAGTCGGCGCTTTCCACATTATAGTTTATCAGACGACGGTAGGCCTCCTTGCTGTCTATAAGACCGTGCTTTAGCATTTCGGCATACCCCGATTTAAGTTCCTCCAACGGCAGGGTCTTAAAAAACAAAGTAGATATAATCACGGCGTCAGCTTCGCGAAATGCTCCCACTTCGTTTTTAAGCCCGTTGAAGTTTATGCCTGTCTTGCCTCCTACTGCTGCGTCTACGGCCGACAGCAGGGTAGTGGGTATGTTGACGAAACGCAGGCCCCGCTTGAATGTGGCTCCGGCGAAACCGCCCATATCAGTGATCATGCCTCCTCCGAGGTTTATAAGTAGTGATTGACGTGTCGCGCCTCCATTCTGCAGTCGTTCCCATATATAGGAAAGCGAGTCGAGATTTTTGTTCACGTCTCCCACTTTTGTGGTTATGACTTCAGCCTCATGCAGTTGCCGGGACTCCGATAATATGACGGGCAATACATACTTTGCCGTGTTTTCATCGGTAAGTATGAACGTACGCGGATTGCCGCTATCGGTGATGTATCGGTCTATGACACTGGCCGGCGAATTTGTAAAATATACTTTTTGTGACATCACACTGTTGTTTATTTTCCGGTTTGTAAAATTATGGATATCAATATTGGTAAGCGTTGAGCAAGTTCTGTCATCGAAGAATAGACGATGTCAGCTCCGGCTTTGCTTAGTTCCTCTCTGGGTATAGGGCCTGTGGTAACTCCTATGGTAAATGCTCCTGATGCGGCTCCTGATTTTACTCCGAGCGGGGCATTGTCGACAGCTATACACTCTTCAGGCGATGCATTGACAATAGTCATAGCCTTGATGAATGGTTCCGGATCGGGTTTTCCTCGCTTTACATCGTGCGACGTTATGCGCCTTTCGGTCGGGAATGCTCCCGGATAGTCGGTGTCAAGCCGGTTTAACAATGTATTTTGCCCCGAGCCGGTCACCAGTACCGTCGTTATGTTATTAGAGAGGAACGTATTGACCATTTCCTTCGCTCCCGGCATGGGGGATACCGGTGGCATATCGCTGAAATACAGCGTTTTTTTGTGGTATAGCTCCTTCGCCTCCTCAGGGGCGGCGTCATGTCCGTAAGCACGGTTAAACAGCAAGTTTATGGTGGAGGCCCCGGTGCGTCCTTCATATAGAAAGAACTCGTCGCGGGTACACTCTATGCCTATGCCTGAAATAAGACGATACCATGCATCGGCATGATTGCCCATGGAGTCATATAACGTGCCGTCCATGTCTATAAGAGCGGCTGTGGGCCTGATGCGGGTTATGCCTCGCCGTCTCATATATGCTTTTATGGCCTCTTGTTCATTCATCGCTTTCAGGTTTTGGTAATATGCCTTTTTCTATGAACATTATCGAGTCGTTGTGGGATATTGTGTCGTTGAGCTCTTCAAATGTTACTTTTTCGGGTTGTCGGGCTACTTTCAGACCTGACAGTCGGGCGGCTTTGGCGCCACGGCTGAATACGCGGTCAATCTCTTTAAGCAGGTTTACACGGGTTGTGTCGACTATGGCTATCTTTTCACCTGCCTGATCGGGTTTGTATTTGGCTTTTCCGAGACGGACCTTCATCTTGTCGGTATTGCCTGACAGATTAAGCCCGAATTTAAAAGGCATAGGCGATTTAAGTACCGATATGTGGTACTTGTAGTTGAGCGCCAAGTCGTTGGAGCCCATTACTGCAAGCCTGTAGCGGTCAAAGTCGAAAACGAAGGGGAAGAGTTCGAGCATCGAATTATCGACAAGCATCTCTACTTCCATGTGTGGTATGACATTGTGCTTCTTGTCTTTGAACATAAGCCATTTTGACAGGGTCTTGAATGTCTCTGCATCGAGCAATACAAGGTTTTCGCCCGACAATTTTATCGCTGCTTCGAGGCTTGGCAATATCAGGTTCATGCACGAGTCGACCTCTGTGGTAGCGGCTATGTCGGCATCGATAACTCCGTCAAAGTCTTTCAGTAGCGGCATCAGGGAGTCCACCGCCGGTATAAGGTTGATGAACTCTTTTATGTGCATGTCATTAAGCTTAAGCCCGAAGCCGAACCGTATGTCATCTTTTGTCGGGGCTGTGTATAGGGCTGTGAGCGCGGCTCCTCCTATGGCAGACCCTGCCGACAGGTCGCGCAGATTGAGCGCACCGTTGTTTATGAGCAGGTCGCCTTTGAAATTCTGCATTGTCACGTCGGCATATATTACCTGACGGGCTTTCATTTTTATGTCGGCTCTGACATTCATCGGCACGAGCAACGCTGATGTGTCTGCCGACTGTGTCACGGAGTCGGCAAGCTCCTGTATGGATTTTTCGTCCTCGATGTCGTCGATTGATATTGACCCGTCTTTGACCTGTTCGGCAAACGCCGAGCCTTTGTATGCCGCCTGTACAATCTGGTTGATGTCGAGAGTGTCGCTCTCAAGTGTCATATTGACTTGTACGGGACGTCGTGATATCAATGCCTGACGTACATTTCTGATAGCTCCGTTTATCATGAAGTCGGAGTGCCCGGCTGTATACTTCAGATTGTTTAAGAGGATGCTGTCGGTCGTGAAACGCAAATCGATATTCTCGATGCGATTACGCAACGGGAAATAGGTGGAGAAAAGCATACCTCGTTCGGCAGTGATACACCCGCTTACGTCCCATCTGAGCAACATACGCTTCGCATTTTGATCAAGGCCGAAATCGACAATGTCGTACTTTGACATGTCTGCTTTCCTTCCGGGCATCGAATTTCTCATAAGTGTGAATATCGAGTCGGGTGCAAGTCCGGGATGTAATGCAGCCAAAGAGTCGTAACGCGCTTTTAATCGCGGAGGCAATTCGCGCCGCGGCTTCATGTGCGCTTTTATGTCGAAATTGCCTTTACGCATGAGCAGTCGGTTGAAGCGGTCGGCATAAACGGCAATGTCGGCTCCTGTATTCAGTCGGAGCAACGGTACGCGCCCTTGTCCTTCGTATCGCTGAACGGCTCCTGACAGTTTTGCTCCACGCAGCCACATGCGCGTTGAGTCGCTGTCTATGTATCTTATGCTTTCGGCTTTTATTGTGGCTCCTAAGGGGTTAATCCGGGTTGTGTCGGATGACGATGCTTTGTTGGGGCAGCCTATGCCGCCCTTAAGGCCCTTGGCGGCGATATCCATGCCTGATATGTCGACTCTTATTGTGTCGATATTGACTGATGCCGTTAGCAACGAGTCCACGCGTTGTGCGTCGGTAATAAAAGTGGTGTTGGTGCCTAACGTGACTTTGGCATTGCGCGTATACAGGTATAGGCCGTTTTCCGGTAGCGACGCATCAATGTCATGAAGCGAGAGGTCGCCTTTAAGCAGTATGCGGTGAAACCGCTTGGGGGTGAGGTCTTCGAGATGCAGACGTGCGTCGGAGTCAAACTCCAGCCGGCCCTTTACTGAACCCGGAATTGCCGCTCTCATGTCGTAAGGCAACTTGGCAAAGTCGGCTGTAGCTTTTATACGCGCATCGATATATGGATTGCTGAGTAGGGAAGTGGCGTTGCCTTTTATCGATATACGAGCTCCGTCGGTGGCTGCCCGCAGGTGTCGCAGGTTGACTGTTGAGCGGTCAGGATCATCTCCGTTAACTACTATGGTCATGTCGGCTTCAACATCTCTGAGTGTGTATCGGTCATATTTCAGACTGCATGGCTTTATGACGATGTCGGCTGCGCATGATGGCATGGACTTGCTGTTAAGCGGGTAGGGACGTGTAAGTTCCAGAGCCATGTCGATCTTCATGTTGGTCGACAACTCCTTTATGTCGCCGCGCCATTGCGGCGGAATATGTGCCATGACCTCTTCGGGGGAGAGTGAATTGACTGTCATGGCCAAGTTCTCGACAGTCAGAGGTGTAGCGAAGTTTATCGATGAATTGATGATTGCGTTAACCGGTCCCGCCGTGATGTTGAAGTTCTCGAGGGTTATCCATTCGGGGCGTTCATGCAGCCATTGTATTTTCCCGTCTATGGCTATGGCCATGGAGTCGATGTCTATGTCGGGTGGAAGCAATGCCTTCAGGTCGCTGTTTAGCGTAACTTCATACTTGGATTCGGAGTTAAGTATGCGTGATTGCCGTAGGATAAGGCTGATGTCTAATGAATCGGCAACCGATACGTAACGAATCGGCATACAATTGATGATTTCAAAGCGGTTTATCGATATGTCGGGAATATCGGAGCTTTCAGAATCGGTGCTCTCCTCGCTCTCGGGCACTATGTAGAAATTGCATATTTCGTTATTGTATGATACGGCATTTATCGCCGGGGAGGTCAATTCTACGTCGTAAAGCCTTATGTCGCCTTTTAGAAGTGCCGGAAGATTTATGGCTCCGTGAAATTTGTCGATGCACAGAAGTGTGTCTGCGTCTTGTGGCAGCAAAGCGCGTTGTGAGTCCGAAAGAGAAGCAAATGCGTCGCTCTTTATAGTAACTGAATCAAGATCTATATATAAATGTGGAAAAGTCTTCCAAAGCGTAAGTTCGGCTTTCGACAGCGCGACTTCCGCATTCAGATTTTTATTGGCGATATCTCTGACCAGTGGAGTGAGCCGGGCCGGTGTCAGTATCCATACCGCGGCACTGAGCAGCAGTACAATAAGTGCGATTGTTATGCCTATGGCCCATGCCGCTGTTTTCGCAATGCGGCCGATGACGCTTTTGCCGGTTGGTTTCATAATGTGTCTTGTTGTTTAGGTCTACGGGCGGTGATGTGGAAGCATCCTTGTTTACGCTCGTATTTTACATAACACTTCTGCTCATCGCGAAGTTGTTTTAGTACTTCTCCAAGTAGATTTTTCAGGTCTTCCTGTGTACGTGCCACAGTCACGGAGTCGCATATGAATTTGGTGTAACTTATGTCAAATGTCGTGCCGAACTGGTGGGCTGACTCTTCAGTGGCGTTGATGTTGCGTTTACGCAATTTTTTTACGGCACCGCGTGTACGCAGTACGCTTGTCACTTTCAGCCTGTAATTGCCGCCTCCGCGCGCCTGCAGTGAGTCGTTGAAGCGATGGCCAATCTCTTTTAGCAGCGAGGAGGCTTCGGGCACGAGGTAGGGCACGGAGTGGGTGAGGTTGTCGACAAAGTATTCGCCACAGCTCTCTATGCGCTTTATCGGACGCTTTATGCGCCATGCCGAACGCGGGCTTTCTATCGGGGCTATTCCTAACTTCTTGGCCTCATCGACATGGACCTGATTGAGGTCGTTAAATACGCGTCCGAAGCTTCCGCCGATGGGGTATATCTTCATCTTTACGCATCCTCCGTCAGGCATGGAGTCAAGATGGGTATAATAGTCAGATGCAGCGTGGTGTGATGATGTCGAGGTGCCTGATTGGTCACGGGAGCATCCGCATCCCGGTAATGTCAAGTATATTGCGGCGGCGACAGAAAGTATTAAGCAAGATGGACTGTGGGTCATAATTTAGAAAATTGAAGCGTAAAATTAACAATTTGCCCGCTAATTAACAAAAAACAGACGGCTTTACTTGTCGCAAGCTCCGCCGTCCTTCCATTCATGAGAAATCTATCTACTATTATATGCTGTAGAATGCAATACTAAATGTTGTTTGGTGATATTTACATAATACTTTTGTATAATTTCATGGTGCAAGTTTAAGTATTTTGATTGTATTTGCATAATAAAAATGCGGTTATTTTGTAAAACATGTTATAAAACATATTTTTCGACTGCGTCAGACGGCTCCAAGGAGATAAAAACAACAATTATTACCGAAAAAATTCCGTATTATTTGTGATGACGCATAAATTATCTTAAATTTGCATGACAAACAATAGCCATCAATTCATTTAATATATTAAGTTCTAATTTTCAAATTTTTAAACTTCTATGTGGTTAACAAGCTCATCTATAGGGCGCAAATTGGTAATGGCCGTAACAGGTATTTGCCTCGTCCTATTTGTAACTTTTCACTGCTTGATGAACGCAATAGCTATCGTGTATCCGGCGGCTTACAATGTTATTTGTGAGTTCCTCGGAGCCAATTGGTATGCGTTGGTAGCTTCACTGGGGCTCGCTCTGTTGTTCATCATTCACATTATCTATGCCGTGTGGCTTACTCTTCAGAACCGCAAGGCACGTGGTAACGACCGTTATTCGATCAACAAGCGTCCGGCTACGGTGGAATGGTCGTCGCAGAACATGCTTGTGCTCGGTATCGTAGTGTTTGCTTTCCTTGTCGTGCACATGATCCAGTTCTGGGCAAAGATGCAACTTCAGGAGATACGCGGTGTCGAAGGTGTGATACCCCCGTCAATCGGCACGCTGTTTATTCAGGAAGCATTCTCTTGTGTCTGGACTCCGATTGTATATATAATCGGCTTTGTGGCTTTATGGTTCCACATGAATCACGGTTTCTGGTCGATGTTCCAGTCTATCGGTTGGGACAACACTACTTGGCTGCCCCGCCTCAAGACTATAGCATGCTGGTGGACAACCATCGTGATTGCGTTATTTATCGCTCAGGCTGTGGTATTTACCGTAAATGCCCATAATGACTTCTACAAGAAAGATCCGGTGCTTCGTGACCAGTACAAAGAAGTGATAGGTAAAGTGGTAGGCATACCCGCCGACCGTTTCAGTTATGATCAGGTACCTACTGCCGAAGATCTGCAGAAGGCCAAGACCGAGGTCGACAATCTCAAGAAGAATCCTCAGATGATGTCGCAGTACGGTGTGGATGCGGCTATGATTGAAAGCCAGCTCAAGAGCATTGAGGCTTGGACCTCGATACTCCCCTTTGTAGATTACCTTAATGATGCTGCCGGAAATGTAGAGGCGGTTGAAGTTGAGGCTGTTCAGGAAGTTCAACCCGAAAATTGATTAGCGATATGGAAAATACAAAAGAAAACGTTAAAGTGATGAATCCGGCTGATTCTAAAATCCCGGAAGGTCCTATCGCTGAGAAATGGACCAACTACAAGGCTCATCAGAAACTGGTGAATCCTGCTAACAAACGTCGTCTCGACATAATCGTTGTCGGTACCGGTCTTGCCGGCGCTTCAGCTGCGTCGTCACTTGCCGAAATGGGCTTCAATGTGCTTAATTTCTGTATACAGGACTCTCCCCGTCGTGCACACTCTATCGCTGCTCAGGGTGGTATAAATGCCGCTAAGAACTATCAGAATGACGGCGACTCGGTATATCGTCTGTTTTATGACACAGTAAAAGGTGGCGACTATCGTGCTCGCGAAGCCAATGTATATCGTCTTGCCGAAGTATCCAACAATATTATAGACCAGTGCGTGGCTCAGGGCGTTCCTTTCGCTCGTGAATACGGAGGTTTACTTGCCAACCGTTCGTTCGGAGGTGCACAGGTGTCGCGTACATTCTATGCCAAAGGTCAGACCGGTCAGCAGCTCCTTCTTGGTGCATACTCTTCGCTTAACCGTCAGATCAACCTCGGCAAGGTAAAGAGCTACAACCGTTATGAGATGCATGATGTGGTCATGATTGACGGTCGTGCACGTGGTATTATCGCCAAAAACCTCGTTACAGGTAAGTTTGAACGTTTTGCCGCTCACGCTGTAGTTATCGCTACCGGCGGATATGGTAATGCTTACTTCTTGTCGACTAACGCAATGGGTTGTAACTGTAGCGCTGCCATGGCTTGCTACCGTAAGGGCGCTTATTTTGCCAATCCCGCTTATGTTCAGATACACCCGACCTGTATACCTGTACACGGTGATCAGCAGTCCAAGCTTACTCTTATGTCTGAGTCGCTTCGTAACGATGGACGTATCTGGGTGCCTAAGAAACTTGAAGATGCAAAGAAGCTTCAGAGCGGAGAGATCAAAGGCTCGCAGATACCTGAAGAGGATCGCGACTATTATCTTGAGCGTCGTTATCCGGCATTCGGTAATCTTGTGCCCCGCGACGTAGCTTCGCGTGCCGCCAAGGAGCGTTGCGACAAGGGCTTCGGAGTAAACAATACCGGTCTTGCCGTATTCCTTGACTTCAGTGATGCAATCAATCGTCTCGGTATTGATGTAGTGCGTCAGCGTTATGGCAATCTTTTCGATATGTATGAGGAGATTACTGACGTCAATCCCGGTGAAGTGGGCTCTGAAATAAACGGAGAGGTTTATTATAACCCGATGATGATATTCCCCGCTATCCACTATACCATGGGTGGTATCTGGGTTGACTACGAGCTTCAGACTTCGTTGAAGGGACTTTTCGCTATCGGCGAATGTAACTTCTCTGACCATGGAGCCAACCGTCTTGGAGCTTCTGCTCTTATGCAGGGTCTTGCCGATGGCTATTTCGTTCTGCCCTATACTATCCAGAACTATCTATCCGACCAGATCACTGTGCCGCGCTTCTCTACTGATGCTCCGGAGTTTGCTGAGGCTGAAGCCAAGTGTATTGCCGCTCAGGATGCTCTCCTGAAGATACAGGGTAAGCGCTCCGTTGACTCTATACACAAGGAACTCGGTCATATAATGTGGGAATATGTAGGTATGGGCCGTACAAAAGAGGGTCTTACAACTGCGTTGGCCAAACTTAAAGAACTCCGCAAGGAATTCCAGACTAACCTTTATGTGCCCGGTACTGCCGAGGGTATGAATATCGAGCTTGACAAGGCGTTCCGTCTGAATGACTTTATCATTATGGGCGAACTGGTGGCTTATGATGCTCTTAACCGCAATGAGAGCTGTGGCGGACACTTCCGCGAAGAGTACCAGACTGAAGAAGGCGAGGCCAAGCGCGATGACGAAAACTATTTCTACGTATCTTGCTGGGATTACCAAGGTAGCGATGACAAGGCTCCGGAACTTATCAAAGAGCCGCTTCACTATGAGGCTATCAAGGTTCAGACCCGTAACTATAAGTCATAATCTTCTCACATCTTAGAAAGTAAACTCAAATGTCAAAAATAACTGTAAAACTTAAGGTTTGGCGTCAAGCCGGACCGAAGGAAAAAGGCGAGTTCAAGACTTATACGGTTGACACCGATACCGATACCTCTTTCCTTGAAACTCTTGATATCCTCAATGAGCAGCTCGTTAATCAGCATGAGGAGCCTATAGCTTTTGATCATGATTGCCGCGAAGGCATATGTGGTATGTGCTCGCTGTATATCAACGGTCATCCCCACGGACCCGCTACCGGCGCCACTACATGTCAGCTCTACATGCGTCGCTTCCATGACGGTGAGGAGATTACGGTTGAGCCTTGGCGCTCTGCCGCATTCCCCGTAATAAAAGACCTTATGGTTGACCGCAATGCGTTTGATAAAATCCAGCAGGCAGGTGGTTATGTGTCGTTTAACTGCGGTGGTGCTCAGGATGCTAACAGCCTGCCCATCTCGAAGGTTAATGCCGACCTCGCTATGGATGCCGCTACTTGTATCGGTTGCGGTGCGTGTGTGGCTGCTTGTAAGAATGGTTCGGCCATGTTGTTTGTTTCTGCCAAGGTTAGCCAGTTTGCCCTTCTTCCTCAAGGTCAGGTTGAGCGCGCTCGTCGTGCACGTGCCATGGTTAAGAAGATGGACGAACTCGGTTTTGGTAACTGTACCAATACCGGTGCATGCTCTGCAGAGTGTCCGAAAAATATCTCGCTTAGCAACATCGCCCGTCTTAACCGCGAGTTTATCAAAGCTAAATTTAAAGATTGAAATAGCATAATCTATTGTTTAGGGAAGGCGCTTCTATAAAGAGGCGCCTTTCTTTGTTGTTGTAAGGAAAAAACTATTTCGGAATAACTGATTAAACATCCGAAAATTTTTGTAGATATTGCGCATTAACGTAATTTTGTACTATAAAATAACCAACAATGCATTTATCACGTCGTAATATTTGGCTGTCCACCCGCGACTACGTTTTTATCGTATTCGGGTTGCTTATCTATGCTTTCGGTTTTACTGCTTTTATATTGCCTGAAAAGGTCGTAATCGGAGGCTTGGTCGGTGTCGGCTCTCTTGTATATTTCCTGCTCGGTATTCCTGTGGCGTTGACATCATATGCCCTGAACCTTGTGTTGCTTGCGATAGCTTACAAGATAGTAGGTAAGCAGTTTGTGATACGCACTGTATTCGGAGCTACCGTAATAAACTTTTTTATAGGTGTCATGCAGCCTATGTTTCCCGAGCCGCTTATTGCTCAGCAGACGTTTATGAACATATTGATAGGCGGCATGTTGTGCGGTCTCGGTATCGGTCTTGCTTTTACCCATAACGGCAGTACCGGTGGAACTGATATTGTGGCGGCTATGGTATCGAAACGCAGCAATGTATCTATCGGTCGTATGATGCTGTATTGCGACTTCCTTATCATATCGTCGAGCTTCCTTATATTTCATCAGATTGACAAGATTGTTTATGGTCTTGTAGTTACGTTGCTGGCTTCATTTATGGCCGATCAGGTCATAAATACCAACCGTCAGGCTGTGCAGTTTACGATTATATCACGATATTGGCAGGAGATTGCTAATGCCATAAACAATGAAGCACGACGCGGATGTACGGTGCTTGATGGTATGGGATGGTACTCGAAGCACGAAGTGAAAGTGCTGTTGGTAATGTGCCGTAAGATAGAGTCGGTAACTATTTTCCGTATAGTTAAGTCTATTGACAAAGATGCTTTTATCACTCAAGCCAATGTCAACGGAGTGTACGGTCAAGGTTTTGATATGGTTAAGCTTAAGATGAAAAATGTCAAGCATGACCATAACCATGACGGACTTATTCCACCGGCTCCCGCAGTGCCTCATGATGCCAAAGAATAATCTCCTGATTTCGGTTCATATCCTCTAACGCTGTTCAATAATTCTGCATCCATATCTCGTTATAAGATGCCGAGATTGGTCTTGTTTGCATAATAGCCTGCGCTATAGTTGATTTACGTTGTATCAATATCTAGGTAAAACAACATTGGCCGTATTTATTCTTATCGGGTTTAATCTTACTAAATACCGAGATTTATCCTTATGGCCTTTAGTCAATAATGGATGCGGGATATTGAAACGCGCTTGCTTATGTCGTCTCACTTGCATTGCGCAGTTCGTCTGCGGTATATGGCCATCCGGATATGCGTGATGCTGTAATACGTGTACTCCAATCTGCTGGCCTCATTATAATGTAACTATGTAATGCCACTGTTCCGTAATTTGATTACTTGCAAATGAAGTCACCGTATTGATAAATCCTGATTTTGATTCGTTTACTCTGCGTCTTTTTTTACGATTGATGGACATTGTATTTATCTGTTTGATTGCTAAACCAATGCCTCTTCAGTAGGCTTACACAATAGGCTTGTACAAATAGAAAGAACAACAAATTGCTCAAAAAATTTGCAATAATAAAAAAAACTCCTTAACTTTGCATCGCTTTTAGCAAATGATGATTCGCTAGCTCAGCTGGTAGAGCACAACACTTTTAATGTTGGGGTCCTGG
>ERZ777011.223-NODE-223-length-93686-cov-7.597334_pt1 | contig 93686 bp, 70 predicted proteins | sample MGYA00374964_ERZ777011 | MGnify/ENA primary metagenome ERZ777011 (study PRJEB29310, sample SAMD00008975) | mouse gut metagenome | study: EMG produced TPA metagenomics assembly of the Metagenome analysis of fecal microbiota from mouse which was promoted... | reverse complement strand
CGATATAAATTTGAAAACTTCTTTATTGCGGGAAGCGAGATATGTGAATAACGTATCACGCTGTTCTGACATGGCTTTCTTAAATGTTTTAAAACGCGTATGAAGGAACAAAATCTTTTTGAAGTTTACTAAAAACTAAGGAACCGCCGTATACGGAGTTTCTTGTTGTTAATTGCAGTCTGCAATACGAAATATCCTGCTCTTGCATACATTATCTAAGAATTTCTCTAAATCCGTATCTACGACATACACATATTCATCATTGACGTTCTGCTGACATTGTTTCAGTGCGTCATGCGCGCCCCTTATTTGTCGAAAGCCAAAACTGTTTTCCGAAATTTCCCTTTTGTTTCTTTGGGTATTTCTACCCTGCAGACTGGGTTTGGTTTGTATTTCCCGTCTTTGAACTGCCGGATTAGCTGCCTTTGGTTATCTCTGAGAAACGGCAGAAGTTCATCTACGCTCACCCCATCAATACCACCTGCTCCCTTGTTTGACTTCACTTTCTTAATATACATTGTTTAGTCGGTTGTAAAAGCATCCGCCGGCGAGACCTCCCCAGATAAGAACGCAATCTTTCACTCCATGTGTCTGCTACATTTACCACAGTTAGTTCTGGGTAGTTATTGGACTTCGACTTGGATTCCACCTCACGATGGACACCCTTGCTCTTGGCTATACACTTCCCACTACCGGGGCGTGTTACGGACTTTCACCGATTAGATTGCGCCCATACTGAGCACACACATAAAAGAGGCAGGGAAACTTATTCCCTGCCTCTATGAAATCTCCTGCTTCATATGATATCATTCTTTCCCAAAATCAAGCTCTTCCAGCACAACCAACGCTGCTCCCGCTATGATACAAAAATCCGATACATTAAAGATCAGGTTCCTGATTCTCTTTACCGGAACATTAAGCCGGAAATAATCCACCACATATCCCCGCTTTAACCTGTCGTAAGTATTGCTGAAAGCTCCGCCGAGCAATAACGACAGGCCGGTTTTCAGCACCCCTCTTCCGGCAACTCCGAAACTGCACAAAAACAACGCTGCAGCCATGGCCGTCAGCGCCACAGACATCGTTTTCACGATCTTCGGCCTTTTCTCCCAGATATTAAGGGCCGCACCCCGGTTGTGATATTTCGTCAGTATGATCGTATCATGCAGCGCTTTTTTGCTGCTGCCCTCCGGGATTTTTTCCTCCACATGTTTTTTCCAGAAAAATTCTCCGGTAAAAACAGAAAGTATAATCAAAATGTACCGCATCTTCCCTCCTTTATTATGCTGTCCCCCCTCTTTTACTATTATTAAATCAAATATTTTTTAACCTATCACATTATAATATAAATACATGCAAAACTCAATAATACTTATTCCTCTTGCATTTCTCCTGAAAATCCTTTATGCTTATACGGAAACAGGTGCCCGTCAGGGAGAATAGGAAAGCAAGTTACGCTTCACGGTCACGCCGCTGTATGGGAGGAGCGCAGATCGATATGCCACTGGGAAACCGGGAAGGTAAATCTGTGTGATGATGCCTTAGTCAGAATGCCTGCCTGTTTTGAAAGACCCATGCGTTACGAGGGATGACGACATGATTACAGAGTTTATTCCGGCTGCCCTCATTTTACAGGCAGCTTTTTTCACCCGCATTCCGCGGTTCTGTTTTCATGCTGTGATTCCCTTATAAACAAAATAAAACATAATGATAAGACCGAGGGCTTAATTGTCTCGGTCAAATGGAGGAACGTCATGAATACAAAATCAACCAATACCAAAAAAATCATTGTTTCTTTCGCTGTGCTGCTTGTCCTTATCGCAGCGCTTCTCAGCGTCTACCGCTTTACAAAAGGAACTGTCTCCGAAGGAGGCAAACAAATCACCGTCGAAGTGATCCACGGGGATGGCTCACAGAACTCCTTTACCTATGACACGGAGTGCGAATATCTCGGGGAAGTGCTGACGGATGAAAAACTGGTGGACGGTGATGACGGCCCTTACGGCATGTTCATTACGACCGTGGACGGTGAAACTGCAGATGATTCCAATCAGGAATGGTGGTGTATCACAAAAGACGGAAGTCAGCTCAACACTTCCGCCGATCAGACTCCCATTGCGGACAAAGATCACTATGAGCTGACGCTGACGATCGGATATTGACCGCCGTCAAATAGGCGAAAGGAAAGTACGGATATGCACCGAAAACAGATAAATCCCTCAGACAGCACACGAAAGCTTGTCACCATGGCAGCTCTCAGCGCCATCCTGCTCATCGGGCAGCTCGGCATGGCCTTTTTGCCGAACATTGAACCGGTCAGCACATTGATCATTCTATATACGCTGACCTACAGAAAACAGGTTTTTCCCATAATCTATACTTTTGTGCTTTTGGAGGGTGTGATCTTCGGCTTCGGTATCTGGTGGATAAGCTATCTTTATATCTGGAGCATTCTGGCCCTGATCGTTTTGCTCCTTCATAAGACGGACTCTGCCTTCTTCTGGGCAGTGGTGTCCGGCGCTTTCGGATTATTGTTCGGGGCGTTATGCGCCATTCCCTACTTAATATCAGGCGGCCTATACGCCGCTTTCTCCTACTGGAGCGCCGGCATCCCCTACGATATCCTGCACTGCGCCGGAAATTTTACACTGACGCTTATTCTTTACAGGCCGCTGTCGGATCTTTTTAAGCGGCTTTTTGCCGAGCAGCAGGCGTCAGACTTCCCGGATCGTCCCTCTGTCAGGCAAAAGAAAGGACAGTGAAAGGCCCTCTGTGTCAGAAGCCTTCTCCTGCCCTTTCCCTTTTCTTTCTGTTCCTTCTCCCCGTCAACGTACACAGGGCATACTCGGATCTCCTTCCGCCCCCGGAAGCATTTTTTCTCCCCGGATCCATTTTTCATCCACGCACACATATTTGACACATCTGCGGTTCCCGAAGCTGTATGCCGCATGGATCTTTCCGTCCTTTGACTGCATCATCACCGGATACTCGTACCGACGATTATTGATATCGTTATATTCTCCGACAAACCCTTCCCCAGGCTCTACGACACGTCTGTAAGGCCAAGTCTTTCCGCCGTCTTCCGAGATGGCGATGGTAACCGGACATCTCTGGTCCGGCCACACGGTCTTTGATCTGTCCTCATTGTATTTTACCGGGTTGTATATGACGGCCAAAGCGCCGCTCACAAGTTTTATGGCAGATATCGAAGAATTATTGTTCGGAAGGCACGTGGGCTGCGGACTGCTCCAAGTCTCTCCGTCGTCCTCGCTGTGTGCAATGTAGATATAATCCGCAAACCGGCTTCTGAACAGCGCCGTCAGTTTTCCGGGCGCCAGATCCGCAAAAGCTCCCTGAGGTGCATAATCTTAACTGTAAGCAACACCTATATTGACGCAGGAGGATATGCACATGAATGATTACAGCAAAATCACAGCCCTTTACTCCCGCCTATCCGTGGGGGACGAGGACAGGGACGGCGGCGGGATAGTCAATGCCTGTCACCGCCGCCCTGTTTTAGACTTTTATTGAACCGATAAATCTACATTTATCGATCTCTTTTCCCGATGAGCAAAAATAACGAAGTCCCCTTCCTCCCGCCGTCTAAGCTTCCTCCACATATTCAAAAAAATCAAAATCCGCATAATGCTGCCGCTTCACTTTATCCGCACAGGTTAGGCCCACCATCGTCCCGGTAAACTCTCCGTACCTGCAGTATTCATCCGAGAATTTGGAAGTGTCAAACACCCTGCCGATTCTTTTATAATCCTCTCCGTCATAACTCCAAGAGAAAAAGGACTCCCTGCCCCGGATCGTCAGCCGGAAATAAATCGGACAATCCTCCACCGGTATGCGAGTGTTCAAAAATTCCGTCTTCTCCCCGTTTTCCAGATGAATGACCGAAATGGCACTCTGTCCTAGGGTCTCGCTGTAATACTTCCGCAGATTGATATAGTTCATATTGTCATAATACAGGATGAGTCCCGCGCTGTGTTGGTGCACCTGCGGCACAAACTCCATTTTTGTCGTGATTCTGGCGCGGAAGGAGGAAAGCTTCCTCGCCAGAATGCTCACCTGATTTAAAGAAGTCCGGGATTCCTGCCCTCTGATCCTGACAAAGCCCGGTCTGACTCTCAGATCCACAAAAGTCTGAGGCAAGATCCGCGGCGCATAGTACCAGTTCCCGAGCTGCTGCGTGTCAAAATCGTCGAAGGAAGGAATCTTCTCCGTCGGATATTCCGGCAGGTCGCTCTCCACCTCCTCCGTTTTCGCCAGATTGCTTCCGTCTATGGTGCGAAGCCAGCCGTTATCCGTCCATTTCATTCTCCGAATTGCCGTCTCCCTCCCCAGTGTACAGCGCAATTCCGGCACAAAAGGTCTGGCGCAGAGATAGACCATCCACGTCTCCCCGTTATGTGTATCGACCACACTCCCGTGCCCTGCCTTCTGCAGCCCACAGTCGGGGTTGTAATATTGCGGTTTCAAATGATCCGGATCCCGGCGCTCGTTTGGATTTCCCGGTGCCGAGGTGAGAATCGGATTTTCCGGATCTCTCTCATAGGGGCCCCACACTGTTTTTGATCGCCCCACGGTCACACAGTGATTGTAGCCGGTACCGCCCTCCGCGCACATGATATAGTAATAGTCTCCTCTGCGGTACAGATGTGGGCCTTCGATACAGCCTCTGTCGGTACCGCCCTTCCAGATCCGTTTCGGGTAACCGATAATCTCCTTCTTTGCCGGATCGTACTCCGCCAGACAGATCACGCCGGGCTTCTCATATCCGGCTCTTGTCTCCCAATCCAGAGACACTACGAATTTGCGCCCGTTCCTGTCGTGAAACAACGACGCATCAAACCCGGCAGAGTGCAGATAGACAGGCTCGCTCCAAGGCCCCCGCAGATCCTTCGCCGTGATCAGAAAATTATCCACATCAAAGTACCGCGCATTCATGGAATTCATCACACCATATACGACATAAAACAGCTCTTCCTCCTCGCAGTAGGTGAGGCAGGGCGCCCAGATGCCCTTAGCTGACGGAAGTCTGCGCAGATCGATACTGTGCCCCTCCGAAAACACATGGCTGTATAGTTCCCAGTTCTTCAGGTCTCTGGAGTGATAGATCGGAATTCCCGGCAGCCACTCAAAAGTGGACACCGCCAGATAATAGTCCTCCTCCTTTCTGCAGATACACGGATCGGGATTAAATCCCGGCAATATCGGATTTGTGATCATATTTTATTCCCTGTCCTTTCCGGTGCCTGCAGCCCTTTCCGTATGCTGTCACACACAGGCGCCAACCACCAAACTATCTCTCCTCCAGTATCTTCACGTCCCAGTCTCTCAGCGGAATCTTCTCTCCTTTTTGATAGATCTTCCCCGAAAAAAGTTCCGCCGCCTTCTCATAAGGACATTCCATCTCCCTGCATTCCTCGCTGTAATGCAGGATATAGTGTAACTTCCTGCCGTCGGCAGTACCGCTCTTTACGATCACCGGCCATCTCTGGGCCGGCGCTTCGATGCACGCATCCGCCGCGGCCATGAGCAGATACTTCTTTAACTGCTCTTTCTCCAGATAAGTCCCCACATAGTAGGCCGAACCCTCCCCGCACTTGTTTCTTGTCACGGCGTCGTACTCCCCCCAGTATCTGTGTTCATAGCGGGCCAGAGTCTTTGCTTCCTTCGCCTGCAGCAGCTCCGCAAAAAATCGGACTCTCTCTCCCTCCACCGTGATCCTGTCAGGCTCCGTAAACTGTCGGTATGTCATGCCAAAACACCCGGTGAGCCCGTGGGGCTTTTTATCCGGATAAATGCTTAAATTTCTGTCCGCCACAAAGCTTCTGAAGGTACTCATAAGCACACCCCCCTGTCTCACGAACTGTTCAAGCGCTCTCACGTTCTCCTCCGACACACTGTAGAGAGCGGGCGTCACGATCATCCGGTAACGCTCCGGCTTAAGCAAACTTATGTCAACTATATCACATTCTATATTCAGTTCATACAGGCTGTCATACACCCAGCGCACGATGTCATTATAGCAAAGGTCCTTATCCGGCGGATACCACCTGAGCGCGTCCAAAGATCCGTTGTCCACCACCACCGCCACCCTGTTTTCCTTCTTCAGATGGCAGATTTGTCCTCCGAATTTCCGCCACTCCTTCCCAATCTGACAGGCCTCGCGATAGGCCTCATTCTCCTCCAGATCATGACTGAGCAGACCCATCCAGCAGGCCTCGTATCCATTGTGGATGGAGTGCCAGTTCCAGTAGAGCATCCCCGCAGCCCCCGAAGCCAGATGGCTGTAGGCGTGAAGCCGCAGCTGTCCCGGATAGGGCGTCCAGTTCTTAAATCCCTGTGCCTGTGTCTCCAACACCAGATAATTATTCTGTTTCAGACAGCGGATCTCATCTCCGCCGAAAGCGATCTCTGCGCCTGTCAGTTCATCCTGCGTCGGATGATAGATATCCGTCCCCATAAGGCTCACCGCTCCGGAAGCCTCCGCATGACTGATGTCCGGCTGAACTCCGTAGGAATACCCGTCCTGAGCGATCTCTGCTCCGAATTTTTTCCAGGCAAAATCAAAATTATGGGTGATAAACTGATCTTTTCTCTTATACTCCGCCACAAGTCCTGCCTGCCACTTCAGGTATTCTGCGGCGAGGCTTCGCAGGAAGGCCTCATAACAGCTCCCAAGTCCTGCGCTGCAGCATCCTCTCATATCGGGAAAATCATCCCAGCTATGTATCGCATTGCTCCAGTAGTTCAGATAAAACGCCCGGTTGAGTGCATCCGTTGTCCCGAACCGTTCCCGCAGGTATTTCACAAACAGTTCCTGCGCATACTTTCCGTAGTTCCCATAGTGCTTTGTCTCATTATCGATCTGAAAGCCGATGACCGCCTCATGCCCCGCGGTGTGTTCCGCAAGATTGCGGATCACACGCTCCGCATGAAACCGAAAAACCGGATGGACAATGTCCATAAGCTGTCTGGACCCATAAGCTGCTCTGCCCTCTTTTTTCTCCACCATGATCTCAGGCTCCTTTCGCACAAGCCATGGAGGCAGCGCATAGGTGGGCGTTCCGACGATCACAGACATACCGCCCTCCTTCGCCGCCTCCAAAACTTTGTCGATATATGAAAAATCAAACCTTCCGTCCTCAGGCTCTAAACTGCTCCAGGTGGATTCCGCGATCCGCAGCGTGTTCATCCCCGCCTTTTTCATCATTTCTATGTCTTTTTTTATTCTGTCATAAGGCATATACTCCGGATAATATGCCGCGCCAAACACTAAATCACACATTTCAGACCTCTTCTTGTATCTTGCTAATTTATTTGCTTCCCTTCCATCTTCCTGCTTCCAGATCTTTCACTGCATCGTCATAGTGTTTATCCAGATCGAAAAACAGCATACATACGACGCCGATAACGGTTGTGATCACCGGCACCCAGATGTAGCCCACTTTGATAGCCGCCAGCGCCGCCTCACCGGTGGGATTGCTGTCAAAACTGCCGGCCGTCAGGATCCAGCCCAGCGCCGCCGTCCCGATACCGGAACCCACCTTCATGCAGAAAGAGGATGCCGCGTTTCCCATTCCCATGGCCTGCACACCCGTCAGCCAGGAACCGTATGTAATGGCATCCTGCAGCAGACCAAACATCGTGGCCGCAATGCATCCGAAGGCTGCGCCTTTGAGGATATTGCAGCCAATGACCATGGTCACATTTGTTCCGACAAAAGCAGTCAGCGCAAATGCTATCGCCGCTATTGCCATGCCTGCCATCGCCGTATAGCGTTTTCCGAATTTTTTCATAATAAACGGCGTTGCAAACATCATCACGATCTGCGCCGTGGACAGAGGGTTAGATATCGTCGCATAAAGATTCACATCCCCCAGCACATACTGTGCATAGTAGGCCGCCCCCCCAAAGAAAGTGGACATCATAAAATACATGCTGAACAGAAATACCACTATGATGATCCAGTATTTGTTGACAACAAGACTCTTTAAACATTTGATCAGGGACGGCTCCTTACCGTTTTCCGCTCCCTGTGCCGCATTCTCCACCACCCGTTCTTTGCAGAAAAAGAAGGTGACCAGATTCAACAGCACAAACACGATCATCAGCACCACAAACGTCAATGTCCATCCCTTCTGACTGTACTGGTCGCCGCCGCCGAAAGCCCCGCACAGTTTCAGCACAACCGTGTTTATCGTCATGGTACCGGCAGTGGCAAGCAGCATGCGGAAATTGCCGAGAAGGCCCCGCTCATACTGATTTGTCGTCATCAGTCCCTGCAGCGTAGCATAGGGGACATTTAGGCCGGTGAAAAAAATAGTGGAAACCAAATTGTACGTCAGAAACATATACGCAATCTGCGCAGAGCCCGCAAGGCTTGCCGGTACCGAAAACATCAGCACGGTGCAGACCGCAAGCGGAAAGCACATCCGCAAGATCCAAGGGCGCGCTTTTCCCCACTTGCTCTTTGTCTTATCGACGATGCGGCCCATAATCAGGTCCGATATGCCGTCAAATATTTTTGAAACCGCCATGATAGAGGCTGCCGTTGCCGCCGCCACCCCCAGAACATTTGTATAATACACCAGCAAAAAAGCTGAGATTGCCGAATATACCAAATTTCCCGAATAATCTCCCAGGCCATAGGCAACACGCTCAAGGAATGATAATTTTTCGTTGGAATCCGATTTTTTTGTTTGAACACTCATTTTTCTTCTCTCCTATTCCAGTTTCGCAGCATCCCTTCCGGATACTGCCGTTTCCGGTTCTGCAGCGCCCTTTAAAGCGCTGCCCATTTGTTATGTAAACCTTATACAGTTGCCGGGAACCACCCAAGATCCACGCTCTTTCCCAGATCCCAGCAATCCCATCCGCCCCAGTTCTTCTCATTCACCGTGTCGAGCAAAAGCTTATAACTCCAATAGAAATACCCGGCCCCCTGATCCCAGGCCGCAAGTTGTGCATTTGCCAGCTGAGCGTACAAGTGCTTTTTTGTCTCCTCATCCATCAGCTGCTCATTTTCCTGAAAATCCATTCCGTTCAGAATGCTCTGACCGCCCTTTGTGTCCACCCCCACCGCGTAGGAGTTGAACAGGCACCACTCTCCGCAGACAACCGGCACATACTCCTGTACCTGCGCAATATCCTTTGCATAGGACTCCTGTATATATTTAATATAGCCGTTCAATGTCTGTTCGCAGCCCATAGCCTCGGCAAGCATCAGATACTGGTGGGTATCCAGCATAACATTCTGAAATACCGGCTGTGTGATAAATTCTTTCCACGCATGGATCTGAAATGCATCGTGGAACACCACATATTTATCCTCCGCCATATTCGGCCGAATCCTATCATAAGCGTCCCTGTAAAACTTTTTTAAAAACTCCAACGTATTCGGTGCGCTGCCGGCCGCCAGTTCCTTGTCTACGGCTTCATAGCGGTTTTCCACATCCATTATGGACCACATCGGTTCCGTGATCGGCTCATTGATCGGCGTGATGCCGAATAACCCCTGCCTCTTCCCGTAGCGTTTCGCCAGCTTCTCTAACACATTTAACACAAATTCCACTTCCTCAGGTGTCTGGCTCCACTTACAGACACCGCAGATCCCGCCATTGTCAAATCCATTCTGACTAAGAGGCGCCGTGTGCAGATCAATCAATATCTGAAGGCCGTATTTTTCCGCCCAGGCAAAAGCTTTATCCAGTTCCCCGATACACCCGATGAATGGCGGTCTGTCGCCGAAGATGAAGTAGGGTATCGGAATACGGACTGTATTTAGTCCAATCCTCTTGATCGTTGCAAAATCACGCTCTGTGATATACTCGCTCCGATGTATCTTGATGCGCGCCTCATAGACTTCCGGCGACAACTGCGCAGGCAGATAATACTCATCCTCCGCCGTCGTTCCATCAAACAGAGCCGGACTCATCCACTTCTCCAGCACAAGCCAATTTCCCAGATTTACTCCCTTTACTTTCATCCATTCATCCTCCTTCACATTATTGTTTTTCACTTTAAACGGCCGTTTTCTCTTCTTTACCTGCTTATTGTAGAAAGAAAATCAAAAATTCTATATCAAATATCTCATATTTTTATCACTTTTCACTGATTATGTGATACAATGTCAGCAGACATTATACAGACTCGGAATGAAGCGCAGCAGAGATACAAAACAGCATGACTGCGATGGCAGCGGGCAGTACGAAAACAGGAGGTGTCCTAAAATGAAAATCACCATGAACGAATTGTCCTTGATGAACTACATTTCCCGCTATCTGCACACCTGCATCTGCAGATATGACGGCACATACCGAATGGTTTCCTCCTGCTGTTCCAGAAGAGATTTTCCGATTTCCGTTCTGCAGCCGGAAGAACTGATAAAACCACTGATTGAGGAATCCTCCGCCACGCTCCCCCGAATCGTGTCCGCAGAAGGGAATCTGATCTACGGCGTCATCCCCTTTCAGAACGAGTTCTATCTGGTTGGCCCTAATATCTTACAAGGTACTGTTCATCTGAACCACCGCATCCACGATCTGCCGCAGACAGAGCTGTCCCGCGTTCCACTGTATGAGTGCGGGCTCACGGATTATGTCCGCATTCTGCTCTTGCTATATCATCTGGAGGAGGAAAAGCCGGAGGGAGAGACCGACATCATTAAAGAAAACTGTCTGGAAAATTCCATGGCGAGAAACATTCGGAAAACCTACACGGAAATGACTTTTGAGAGAAATGAAACAGATAAACCCCACAACCCTTACGATCAGGAATTCAGAGAGCAAAGGAGCATAGAAAACGGCAATATCACCGAACTGCGTGAGAGTCTCGCGGAAGACTATGTGGGCTCCATCGGCACTCTGGCCAAAGATCCGCTGCGGCAGGCGAAAAATCACGCTATCGTGCTGATCACACTGGCCAGCCGCTCCGCGATTCGGGGCGGTCTCTCCTACGAAATCTCCTATTCCTTTTCGGACAGTTACATTCAGAAAATTGAAGAGTGCAGGGATCCCGTTTCTGCCATGCAGCTTGCAAGAGACGCGGAGTTCCACTATACCGCCATGGTCCACGAACAAAAGAGCCAGCAAAAAGGAACGCCGGTCAGGGAAAAAAATCCCCATATCCGGCGGTGTAAAAACTATATTTATTCTCATCTGCACGACAAACTGACCGTCCGCTCTCTGGCCGCTGCGCTGGATCTCAACGCAAACTATTTATCCGGGCTGTTCCAAAAGTGCGAAGGCATCTCCCTATCCCGCTACATCCTCCGTGAAAAAATAGAGCGCGCTAAAAATCTGCTCACTTACTCAGAGTATTCCTATATTGAGATCGCGGCCTATCTCGGATTTTCCTCCCAGAGCCATCTGGGCACGCAGTTCAAAAATATTACCGGCTGTACCCTTCATCAGTACCGCAGCCGTTACGGGACAGGATAACCCGTCAAATATTTGCTGTCAGCTCACGATCCTGCCGTCCTCAATACGAATAGTCCGATCGGCCAACTGCGCAATTTCGGGATTATGGGTAATCATAATAATAGTCTGCCGGAATTTCCGGCTCGTCATCTGCAGTAAACGGATCACATTATCGCCGGTCTTGGAATCCAGATTCCCGGTGGGTTCGTCTGCCAGTACAATATCAGGCTTGGAGGCAAGGGCTCTGGCAATGGCCACACGCTGTTGCTGACCGCCGGAAAGGTTGTTCGGCAGACTGTGGATTTTCTGTTCCAGTCCCAGCAGTCCGACAATCTCCTCCATAAATTTTTTATCCGGTTTCTGTCCATCCATTGCAATCGGAAAAACAATATTTTCCCACACATTCAAGGTCGGTATCAGATTATAGTTCTGGAAGATAAAACCGATACGTCTGCGGCGAAACACAGTAAGCTGCTCCTCTTTCAGCCCGGACAGTTCCGTATTGCCAATCGTGACCGTTCCCGATGTCGGGGTATCAAGGCCGCCCAGCATATTCAACAAAGTAGATTTGCCGGAGCCGGAAGTGCCGACAATGGCAACGAACTTTCCGGTCTCTATCTCCAGATCTACACCATCCAGAGCATGAACCTGCGTCTCGCCCTTTCCATAGTATTTTTTCAGATTCCTTGTCTGTAAAATGATATCAGCACTCATAGTCAAATCCTCCTCATCCGATTATTCTGCAACACGCAGCTTTTCAACAATACTGCCTTTATTGAATACTTTTAATGCAATCACCGGCAAAATGGCGGCAATGATCAGAAGTAAAATACACACAATGACAGCGGGAACGAGCGTAAAACGGAACGTAAAATACCAAATATCGCCGATAAGCGTCTTCACCACAGTAAAAGCAAACAGCACAGACAGAAGCAGGCCCGCAATACACACGCCTATGGCATAGTAAACACTTTCCCAAATCATCATCCGGGTCAACTGCTTCGCCGTCATACCGATACTCTGCATGGCCGCAAATTCACGACGCCTTGTCAGAATAGATGTAATGATGGTATTTACTAAATTCAACACTCCGGCCGCACCGAAGATAATGCCGATCAATCCGCCTACAAATCGAAGCATGGTACGGGTTGTAACAGCATCCTGTCTGGCCTCTTCAGCAGAGGCAAACCCCAGACCGGGATCTTCATTCGTTATATAGCTTTGCAAAAATTCACTCATAGCCCCCTGTTGTTCCTCCTCTACATCAAAAGAATATTTGTAAATAACCGGTTCATCGTAAATCTCCGTGTAAACGTCGGTCGGAAGATACAGGAACAAACCGTCCCTGCCGACTTCAATGGTGCCGTTAGTGGTATAGCTGATTTCCATATCGTCACCGTTTAAGGCGGCCTTGGCTAACACAGGCAGTTCCATCATCGGTTCGCCGTTTTTAAAAACCGTAATACTGTCGCCCACATCCAGCAGATCGAAAGCCGGTATCAAAACGGAGGTCCCCATATTGGATCTCACTCCCAGCAATACGCCTTCGCCGTTTGCCATCTTCTCATAAAGGCTATGCGCATCTGTTTCTCCTTCCTGAATATCCATACGGGCAAGAGCTGTTTCTTCCATACCGTACACATTGCAGAGCGCGCGTCCGTCATCGCCAAGATGAAAGACGATTCCCTCCTCGGTACCCGCATAGTTTATACCGGTTTCTTCGTCAGTGCCGGTGTAATCAAATTCCACCGGAAAATCATAAGTCACATTACTGTCATCCAACGTATTTTTATAAATGGCCGAAGCCCCCTTTACACCGGACTGTGCGTTGACGGCGTCGATCACTTCCTGCCCCAGCCCATGCTCGCGTCTGGTAAATCCTTCCAGAATGTTTTTGCTCAGTATGTTCACAACAGCGAAATCGGTCCGAATGCTGTAAGATACCTGCTTTTCTACGTCCACGCTGTCAGCGGCGATCCCCACACAGTTAAGCAGGATAACGCACAGTGACAAAGAAGCTACTATAAAAGCGGAACGCCGCTTATTACGCCCCAAATTAGACCATGCCAACCGGAACAGGCTGGCGCCGGCGGTGCTTTTCTTCGCGGTTTTTCCACCTGCCGCCTCCACATAGCGGAACGCTTCGATCGGCGAAATATTTGCTGCGGCCCGTATCGGTTTTCTTGTGGAAAGAAATACGGTAAAAGCGGACAATACCGCGGCCCCCGCAAAAATTATCGGGGACGGATTTACATGGATCGCTACATTCTCATAGCTGGAAGACAAGGTACGCATCATGTAAGGCAAGGTCGCTTTTCCGACAAAATAGCCGATCAGTAAGCCCAAGGGAATACCAATGCCGGAAAGCCACAAGGCCTGCAGGTTTATCAATTTCTTTACCTGACGCCTGCTCATACCCACCGTGCGGTACAGACCGTAACGGCGGATCTCCTGCATCACCGCAATGTCAAACACATTGTAGATCAATAAATATCCGCAAAGAACAAACAGTATGATTATTACAGCCCCAAGCACAAGAGTCGCAGGCTCCGGCGCAGGATTGGTCACCGCATTGATCGTCGCGGATAAAGTATCGGAGTTGGCTGCGTCCGGGTCGCCGCCCATCTGCCGCACCCAATGATCCAGATTTTCCCTAAGTCCTACCGTGCTTGCCGCTGTAAAGTCAGAATAATAGGTTCCGGCCATATCCCGGTTCTGATCATAGGTGTACTCAAAAATATCGGGATGCGCGTCCCGAAATGCCTCTCCCGCCCACATCATGCTAATTTGCTCACCAGTGGCTTCAAACCAGCCGGACACGATCATATCCAGCTGATATTCCCGGCCGTGAGCCGTAAACACAATGGCGACATCAGCTCCCACCTCCGGCTCCACTCCCAAATCTCTAAGCGCTGCATCCGAGGCAACAATCTCGTTTTCCGCCTTTGGTATACCGCCGTGGACGGGCATACAGAAAGTCAAATCAGCCTGAACAGAATCCAGCACATCAAACTCCACGTTATGATGAGCCGTATTCTCCAGAAAACCTACCGGCATCCGCAGGCCGTATTCCCGGATAAAATCGGCATCCTCCAAAGCCTCAAACTGCTCAGCAGTCATATTGTGAAAATCACCGTCCGATCTGCTGCCCTTCAACATCTGCATCGTCAAAGTTATAGATTCCGCCGCTCCCAAACTGATCGTGACAACAGTAGTAAACAGAATTGTAGTCAGCATAATCGCCAATATCGCAATCAGGTTTCGCATCCTGCCGGCTCGAAAACTGCGCCCGGTGAGAACACCTAACATATTTTTCATTGTATGATTCTCCTTTCCCGTTTTTGGCATAATAGGCAATTGCGAAACTCTTCTTTCTACTGTATTGCTCGTATAAAATTTACGTATCCATAAGCAGGCGCTGCGAGACCGTCGGCAGTTAGCAAATGGGAAATTTTTAAATTTCACATGAGCTTACTGCCGCTACGGTTAAGCCGCAGCGAAAGCGTGCCTGCGTTAGACCGTATATTTTATACGACTGAACAACAAAAACAATGCGTTTCGCAATTATCTATTTTCAAAATAAGGATATCACAGTCATGTCACAATTCAGGCACAGGAATGTCACAAATTTGTGACGAAAAACAGCGGTAAATCCGTATAAAAAGTTTACCGCTGTTTGGCATTATTTTCTTTTCGATTTTCAGTTCTATGGATCCGGCAAACTTATCGCACGATTTTTCCGTCCTGCAGCCGCACTACCCGGTCCGCAAGCTGGGCGAGATCAAGATTATGGGTAATCACAAGCAATGTCTGGCGAAATGTGGCGGCGGTCATTTTGAGCAATCCGGCAACATTTTGTGTTGTTTTCATATCAAAGCTGCCGGTCGGTTCATCGGCTAAGACGATCGAAGGCTTTGTGATCAAGGCACGTGCAATCGCCGTACACTGTTGTGCTCCGCCGGAAAGCATATGCGGGCGGGCGTCCAGATAATTGTCCAATCCCAGCAGATGCACAAGGCCGGAAAAATACGCCGGGTCCGGTCTGGTGTCATCGAGAGCCAGAGGAAATACTATATTTTCTTTGACCGTCAATTCCGGTATCAGGTTGTATCCCTGAAAGACAAATCCAATCCTTCTTCGCCTGAATACCGTAAGCTGTTCCTCTCCCATTTTTGACAAATCCATCCCGTCCACGGTTACGGTTCCTTCTGTAGGTTCGTACAGCCCTGCAATCGTATTTAACAGCGTAGTTTTTCCGGAGCCCGATGCGCCTACAATGACCGTAAATTTTCCTTTCTCTATGGACAGGTCGATTCCATCCAACGCTTTGACTACCTGCGATCCATCCCTGAAGTATTTCTTCAAGCGTCGTATTTCCACTATATCCATAATCCAACTATCTCCGTCAGCTTAACAGGAAGACCGAAAATGTGCTTCCCTTTCCCTTTTTTGATTTTACTGTGACATATCCATTCTGTCTGGCGATGATTTCCCTTGCCAGATACAGCCCCAAACCGACGCCTTCCTCCGCGGCCACTTCCTCCCCCCGATAAAAGCGTTGGAATATGGCATTATAATTTTCCTGATCAATGCCTATCCCGGTATCGCTTATGTCGATCCGGGTATAAAATTGCCACGGACGCACGGTAATGCTGATTGTACCGCCCTCCGGCGTGTACTTCACCGCATTATCTAAAATGTTGCCGATAGCTTCCGCCGTCCATTTCGGATCGTGCTTCACGGTCAATTTACTATCGCAGTCAGCCGAAAGCCGGATCCTTTTCTTTTCCGCTTCCGCCAGTATCATACTCATGGCGCCTGCAATCGTATCACTGAGTCTCATCTCCTCCAAATGCAAAACGAAAACCCCGGTCTCCAGTCGGGACATTTTAATCAGTGACTGCATCAAAAAATCCAGCTTGTCAATCTGCACAGCCATCAAGTTCAAAAATTCCTGCTGCTTGTCGGGCGGCAGTTCATGCTGATTTAAAATACCGGTTATCATCCGGATGTTCGCTGTCGGCGTCTTGACCTGATGGGATATATCACTAACCAGTTCTTGTATCGTCTGCTTGTCCCGCCTGCTCTGCTGCTGTTCATCTTTCATTTTCTCATAATATTGCAGCAGCTTATCCTGTACCTTTGAGATAACTGTTTCTTCATACGGAAAAAAGCTTTTGGATTCCTGCCCCTCCATCAGAATGTCAACGATTTCACATATATCATTTGAAAGATCAGAAAGCTGCCGGCTCTGCCAAAGAGCCCAAAATACTGTTGCAATAAAAGCGACAGCACAGAAAACAAATAGAAAGCCGCGTATGAGCTCTTGGGGAATATAAGGGAAAAAAAGTCCTGTCATTCCGGTACAAAAAGCAAGACCCAAAAGCAGTCTTCGGCAAAATCCTGTCAGGCGCATTTCTTTCATACCGCTTCCCCCGTCCAAACATATCCCATACCGCGCACCGTCTTGATATATGTATGGGTATCGTCTTCAATTTTGTCTCTTAACCGATTGATCGTGACAGTCAACGCATGATCGTCAACGAAATTGCCCTCCATATCCCAAAGCCGCTCCAACAGCATCTGCCTAGTCAGTATGTTTCCGGCATTTTCTATCAAAACTTTCAGCAGCTTATACTCATTAGAAGTAACGATGATTTTTTCGTCCCTGCGAACTGCGGTAAGTTTATTGAAGTCAAGGGAAAGAAAGCCGTCGCTCCAACAGTTCATCATTTGCTGTTCTAAGGAACGGTTTCTTCGGAGCGCAACCTCTATGCGCCGCAGAAGTATTTTCATATTGAACGGTTTTGTAACGTAATCCTCTGCGCCGAGATCAAAGCCATTCAAAATATCCTGTTCCAGATCATTCGCCGACAAAAATATGATCGGCATTTGCGGGGATACCTTTTTTATAGTGCGGCATAGGTCAAAACCATTTCCATCCGGCAAATTCACATCAAGTATTGCCAGATCAAAATGGTCGCTTTGAATAAGCTGGTACGCCTTTTTACAATTATAGGCGGCAACCGTCAGATAATCATTGCGATCCAGTTCAAAACACATCACCGTACTCAGAGTTAAATCGTCCTCAACAACCAACAATTTCATCTATTCAGCCTCCGTTTCCAAGATTATATTTCTTTTCCCCGAAAAACACAAGCGCCTTGTATCACATCGTCATCCACATAAAACACACCGCACATAACTTTCCCCGCCCTACAAATTTCTTGTCCTTTCACGCTCCACGTCTATTCCTAATGTTACCCCGCTGCGCCTCTCTTTATCCAGACCGCCGCCCATGTGGGCGACATTGCTCTTTAAAAAACACGCCCTGAATACCGCATCCTCCCCGTACTTTTCCCTGATCTTATCTACCGTCCTGTTTAGGGTTTCCAGCCTGTCATATTTGTGTCCGTCAAAAAGATTATACTGCCGTCCGGTATTATTTTCTACTTTTGAAGTATGCACGCCGATTTGTCTGATCGGCGTCCTTCCGTCCCAAAGCTTTTTGAATATTTTGCATGCCGCCGTATAAATTTCCTCCGTCACATCGGTAGATGTGAACAACTGCATCTGCTTATCGGCGTACTGAAACTCACAGGTGGTGATATGCACACTTACCACTTTTATTTTCACATGGTCACTCCGCAGCCTCATCCCCACTGTCTCGCAGAGGGAGAGCATTAAGTGCTGCGCGTACTCCCTTGTCACAACATCCACGGGCGCTGTCAGACTGTTCCCGTATCCCTTATTCGCCTCGTGCGTAAACAGATAGGGCTGCAGATCTTCCCCTCTCGCATATCCCTGTATGATCTCTCCGGGCGTCTTTAAATGCGCCCGGATCATTTCTTCATCCGCCTGTGCCAGCTCCCCGATCGTAAAGATCCCCAGACTATGCAGTTTAGCCGCAGTGGCTTTTCCCACGAAAAACAACTCAGAAACCGGCAATGTCCACATCTTTTTTTCTATCTCGTTCGGGAATAAGGTATGGACTTTATCCGGTTTTGAAAAATCCCCGGCCATTTTTGACAAAAGAAAATTTGTGGATATCCCGATATTCACCGTAAATCCCAGTTCCCTTTTTATTTCATCCTTCAGCCCATAGGCCAGATCCACCATCTGTCCCTTCCCGTACAGCTTTTCACAGCCGTCAAAAACCGCCCAGGCCTCATCGATGCTGTACTGGATCACCTGCTCCGTATACTGTTTTAGTTTTTCAATAAATGCTCTGGATGCGCTGACATATAAACCATAATCCGGAGGCACGACAACAAGCCCCGGACATTTCTGCTTTGCGGTTACAATGGCTTCCCCGGTCTTAATACCGTACTTTTTCGCCGGCGTACTTTTGGCAAGTACGATCCCGTGCCGTTTTTCTTCATCCCCGCCCACAATACTCGGGATCAGCCGCAGATCGATCTTTTCCCCCAGTATATTCACCCGGTATGCCGCACTCCAAGAGAGAAATGCACTGTTTGCATCTATATGAAAAATATAGGTTCCCATATTTACAGAAACTGAAAGATCCGCCATTTCTGGGTTGTCGTGTTGTATCTCATCTCCAGTGTTTTACAAATCTTGCCCTGCCTGATCCGACATACAAACTGTTTCTCCTTTATTCCGACATAATTTTTTTCTCCCCGCGATATGATATCCTCTATTCGGAATTTCCTGATTTCATGTTCTTCCGTTTCCAGCCGAAACCACAGGGGAGTGATCCTGCCGTCACGATCTGTAACCGACAGGATCTGGATCGGAATATTGACTGCCTCTGTCTCGTATATCCCTCCATGTACCTGATCTTCCATTCCACTCACCTCTTTTCAGAACGTATGTTTGTTTTTTCAATATAACAAACACATATTCCGTTGTAAAGAGGGAGTTATTGCCATTTTTCGTTTAGGCCATCCACTGCCTTTTTCTACATACTTATTGTATAATTTCCGGAAATTCTTCCACTTCTTCCATCGTCGGAATACTTGGGGATGCGCCCTTTCTTCCCACAGCGATCGCGCTGGCCTTCGTCGCTGTTAAAAGCGCCTCCGTCGGCCGTTTTCCATTAACATATTCCGCCATAAAATACCCGCAGAACGTATCTCCGGCCGCTGTTGTATCCACTGCATCTATTGAGAAAGCCGCCTGATAACAATGCTCTCCCCTTCCGCGGTAACATGCTCCCTCCGCTCCGAGCGTCAGAACAAATACCGCTTCCGGATATCTTTTTTCCAGACAATCCAAAATCTTTTCCTGACAGCATTCCGGCGTCCCCGTCAACGCCATTCCTTCCTTTTCATTCAGTATAAATATGTCTACAAGATTCAGCGGGTATTCGTATAATGCCTTATTGGTCGGCGACGGATTAAGGGCAATGATCATTCCCTTTGCTTTCGCGTTCTCCATGATATGAGAAATATTGGATATCTCATTTTGAAGAAGTAAAATGTCTCCCTTTTCAAAATGTCCGAGCACCTCATCTACATAGTTTTTCGTAATTCTTCCGTTAGTTCCCTGCGTGACAATGATCCTGTTTTGTCCGCTCCCATCTACCTCTATCACCGCATGACCACTCGGCTCCGATAGTACCTGTAAAAATGTGGTCTTTACCCCCGCCTCTTCCAGCGCGCTCTTCAATCGCATCCCATCCTCGCCGATCGCCCCGGCATGATACACCATAGTCCCTGCCCTTGAAAGCGCAATGGACTGATTCAATCCTTTCCCGCCGCAAAACTCCTGATAGTCCAATGATAAAATCGTCTCTCCGGGCTGCACAAAATCCACGACCTTGTATACCTTGTCAATATTTAAGGATCCAAAATTTAATACCTTCATTCTTTTGCACTTCCTATAAATTTTTTAATGCCTGACCGCACTTTCATATGTATAAAGTTTCCCTCTGAAACACAGACCGTTTCACCGCTGCACTTCCGGTCCTGCTTTCTCCACACCAGATTATCTTTCACCGGAAGATAAACATCTGCCACACAGTTAAACGGAATTTCCACCTTCACGCTCAAACTGCCTCTTTCGCCTTTCTTCCAGCAGCAGCTGTATTTTCCCGCCTGCGTTACAATGCTTCCTGACGCGTACTGTAATTGTTTCGGTATCAACGGCCGAATCACTGCACTGCTGAATCCCGGCGCTCCTTCATCCGGTCTGATTCCGACCAGATATTTGTGAAAACAGGATGCAACGGCTCCTGACATTGCATGATTGAAGGAAGCCATATTGGATTTTCCATGATAAGCATCCACTTTTTCCCAGCGCTCCCACAATGTAGTCGCGCCATTCTCCAACATATAGCCCCAACTCGGATAGGTCTTCTGCGTAAGCAGATGAAACGCCTCATCGATATATCCGTTTTGGAACAATACTTCCACCACATATTTGCTGCACTGATTTCCTGTTGTAAGGTGATAGTTATTTTGTACGATATTTTTCAGGAGATGTCCCAAAACTTCTTTTTTCTCCTCCTCCTTTTCCAGCATGTCAAGATAAAGCGGAAAGGCATTACATGCCTGACTGTTTGTACAAAAAAAACCCTCCTCTTTCCTGTAATACTCTTTCAAAAAAGCATTCTTTACCTGCTCTGCCTCCTCCGCAAAGCGCTCTTTTTCTCTGTCGATCCCCAGAACCCCCGCCATCTTGGCCAGCAATAAATAATTGTAATACAGATAACCTGTAGCCATAAAAACAGGAGGGGTTATGCGCGAAACCGCACCGGCTCCAATACTGTCCGCATCACACCATTGTTTCGGACTCGCCCAGTCTCCCATCGGTGAATAGCGGACAATATAGTGATCAGAGTGTTTCTTTAAAAAGGCAACCCACCTTTTACATGCCTCGTAATTCTCCTCAATAATCGTGCTGTCCCCATAAAAACAATAGACATTCCATGGGACTAACAGAAAACTGGTGCTGACCGGATCCGCCGGCTTTTGCCCCATCCTGAAAAAAGGCGCCGTATCCGTAATTGCTCCGCTGACTCTTCCCTGACAGTCCCTGATATCCCCGGTCCATTTTTTATACAAGTTGGAAAGTCTATAATTGTAAAGGGCGCATTCATTGCGCACCGTCATATCATTGAGCCAGGCCACACGCTCCGCCCTCTGAGGGCAATCTGTCGGAACACCATGCAAATTGCTTCTTTCGGACCACAGCATACTGTTATAAAAGCGATTCAGCAGGTCATCACTCGTTTTAAAATCACTGATCCGCGCAACATCATTGTGCACCACACATCCTATGATGCGGTCAAATTTCAGATTCTCCGAAAGGCCTTCTATATTGACATAGCGAAACCCCCTGTACGAAAATCTGGGCTCCAGCGTTTCCGATTCCTCTCCTCTCAGCACAAACAAATCCGATATATGGATCCCGTTATAAGAACTGTCATTGATGGAATGATCCGCATTCTCCAGTTCCGCATATTTTACTGTGATAACATCATTTTTTTCTCCTCGGCAGATCAGACGAACCCAGCCGGCGAAATTCTGTCCGAAATCCACAGTAAAACTTCCGTTGTCCAGCTTCCAAATCCGTACAGGAACAAGTTTCTCCGTGATACGGATCGGTTCCATCATCCGGCTGACGATCTTTTCACCCGGCGGATCCTGCTGAAACACTTTTTGCCAGCCATCTTCTTCTGTCATAACATATCCCGGTATATCAAACCCGTCTTTTATCAGATTCCTGTCAATATGCTCCCCTGTATATACACTGTTTCTGACAGACGGAGCCTTATCCGTGCAATAGCACTGCTCAGATGTGCTTTCTAACCACTCTAGCCTTCCGTCTTCATATTCCACCCGTATTTTGACGGCACAGATATGCTCGCTCTTGGCAATTCCCCGTTCTGCCGCCTCTATTGCAAACAGCCCGTTTCCGATTTCAATTCCGAGGACATTTTCTCCCTCTTCCGCTTTCAGAGGGAACGTCTCATACAATACCGTTTTTGTGAATTCCGTAGGCGCTCCGAGATAAATATCCCTGCACCTACGCCCGTTAAAAGATGTGATAACATAATTCGGACTGGCCACAAAGGCCGTCGCTGCCGCCGGTTTTTCCGTCAGATAAAAAGGCCAGCGGATCAGATAAGAATGGTTTCTCACACCGGCTCCCCCAATCCAGTCTTCATCCCAGCACACATTTTCCAGAATGCCCGTCGTGAACGTATTTACATCGCTTTTTACTCTCAGCTTTTGTTCCGTCTCAATTTCGACCGTATAATAATATGTTCTTCCGCTTTTCAATATATTTTCCGGTATCACGCTGCTGCTTTTATTCGTCTCTGCAAAACCGTCATCCCAGACAATCCTGTCCATCTGTTTGAATTCGCTCAGCTGAATATGATATCGTTTCTGCGTTCCATACATATGATCCAGCGTCCAACTAAGCATCGGGCTTTTACAATCTATCCCTATCGGTGAATCCATCCGCTCACACAAACAATTTATTTTCGCCTGTTTTTCAATCATCCTGCCATTCCTATGCTTTCTGTGACATAAAAGTGCGATCTGTTACAGAATCCAAAACGATTGCCACTATAATAATGATCCCTTTGCACACCCATTGCCAGTAAGAAGAGACATTCAGAAGATTCAGCATATTATTGATAACGCCTATCAGCGCAACACCGAACAGTGTTCCTACCACTTTTGCCTTTCCTCCCCGCATCGGCGTACCTCCAATCACTACCGCCGCAATCGCATCCATCAGATAATTCTCTCCGGCTGTGGGAATTGCTGACGCCACACGGCCCGTCAGCACCGCTGCTCCAAGGCCAAAGCAAAGTCCGCCTATCATCATTGTCGTAATGTTTATAAATTTAGTGCGTATCCCGGAAACTTCTGCCGCAAAAAGATTGCCTCCGGCTGCAAGCACATGACGCCCATATGTGGTTTTGCCTATCAAAACTGCCATTAAAATCACGACAATAATCATGATAAAGAAGGGCATCGGTAAAAATCCCAGTATCTGTCCCTGTCCGAGATATTTCACACTGTCACTCAATCCTCCAACCGATTTCCCATCCGTTAAAATCGAAGCAATTCCTTTGTATATCTGTCCGGTGGCCAATGTCAGGACGAAATTGGGCAGATTAAAAGTTTTGATCATAACCCCATTTATCAGTTCACAAAACGCACCGAGCAAGATCGCTGTCATGAGCGCCGGGAATAGCGGCATATGCAGCGAAACTATTCCATAAACCACTCCGCAGAGGCTGACAATATTTCCAACGGACAGATCCATCATTCCGCCGCCAAGAAGAATCGTATACCCGATACTGATGATGGCCAGCACGGAAATCTGTCTCATGACACCGGCAATATTATTACTCCCCAATGTGGTCCCTCCGGTAAGCACCACCGATACAAGAAGCATCAAAATCGTAAGAATAATCGCTTTATTGTTCAAAACAAGCAACAGTACGTGATTGTTTTTGTTTTTCATTTCCTTCCTCCTGATCTCAAATCCCAAAAGCCTTTTTCATAATCTCGTCTGAATCAAATTCATCGCGGGAAAATTCCCCTGTAATTTTTCCTTCTCTGACCACAAGAACCCTATCCGAAATTCCCATGATCTCCGGAAGTTCAGAAGAGACAACCAGTATCGTCTTTCCCTGTTTTGCCAAATCCCCTATAAGTTTATAAATTTCAGCTTTTGCGCCTACATCGATCCCTCTGGTGGGCTCATCCATGATCAGTACATCTGGTTCGGTAAGCAGCCATCTTCCTATGATGACTTTCTGCTGGTTGCCTCCCGAAAGCAGAGATATCTCACTGTTCATAGATGGGAATTTGATCCGCATTCTTTTTGCCATCTCATCGGTATCCTTTTTTTCCTTCTCTTGATTTAAAAATCCTGCTTTCGTGATTCTTCTGAGATATGCAAGCGATTCATTTACACGGACAGACTGTATTGCAATCAGCCCCGTATGTTTTCTGTCCTCTGTCACCATCGCTATTTTTCTGTCGATTGCCTGCTTGGGATTTCTTACATCGATCTCTTTTCCATGCAGTTTTACTGTGCCTCCGTCCTTGGGGGTGATCCCAAATAACGTTTCCATGATTTCAGTACGTCCCGCCCCGAGCAGTCCGGCAAATCCCAAAATCTCACCCTTATGCGCTGTAAAGGAAACATCATTAACCACGTTTTTCATAGTCAGGTGGCTCACTTCCAAAACCGGTTCCCCAATCTCCACCTCAAGTTTCGGAAACATATCATTCATCTCCCTGCCAACCATAAGTTTGATCAATTCTTCCTCTGTCGTCTCACGGATCAGTCGTTCCCCGATATACTCACCATCCCTGAATATCGTCGCCCTGTCACAGATATGAAAAATTTCGTCAAATTTATGGGAAATATAGATAATTGCTTTCCCCTGTTCACGAAGAGAGGAAATGATATCATACAATCTATTTACCTCTTCATCCGTGAGCGCACTGGTCGGCTCGTCCATGATGATAATATCTGAATCGTAAGATACCGCTCTCGCAATCTCAACCAGCTGCATCTCTGCAATACTCAAAGCAGAAACCAATGTGGATGGTGCAATCTGCAGACCGAGCCTGCCCAGTATTTCCTCTGTTGCTTTCTCCTGTTTTTGCTTATTGATAAAACATCTGTTTCCAAACAAATATTCTCTTCCAATCCACACATTCTCAGCTACTGAAGTGGTTGGAACCAAATTGATCTCCTGATGTATCATGGAAATCCCTTTATGAAGCGCCGTCATCGGAGATCTGGGCACATATCTTTCTCCTTTATATTCCATTTCCCCTGATGTCGGCTGATACATGCCCAGTATTATCTTCATCAACGTTGATTTTCCCGCACCGTTTTCGCCGAGAAGCGCATGTACCTCCCCGGAGTAAATGTCCAAATCAACCCCTTTTAAAGCTGTCACTCCCGGAAAACTCTTTGTGATGTTTTTAACCTTCAAAATAATTTCGTTCTTTTCCATGGCGCTCTCCACTTTAATCATGCTCCGATCATTTTTCTTTCAGAACCTCTTCCATATTGTCAGCAGTCATCAGTTCATAGCAATCCGGATTATATATCTTATTTTCATATGACTCACCGCTTGCTACTCCTTTTGCTACTTCAATGATCGCATCTGCAACCTTTGACGCGCTCTGCGACACTGTTGCATCCAGTTCGCCGCTCTGAAGATACTGCTGCCCGATGTCGCCTCCGTCACATCCGAATACCAAAAAGTTATCAAAATCCGTGCCTGCAGCAGAGAGCGCCTGAATCACAGCCGCCGCCATTTCGTCATTTGCACAGGCAATACAGTTCATATCAGGCTGCGACTGAAGCCAGTCTTCTGCATAAGCCATCGCTCCTTCCGCGGAAAACCCCATGGAGACCTGTGAAGCGAACGTATTGACTCTCGAAACGTCTACAGCATCATATATCCCGGTCTCTCTCTTTTTGATCACTTCATTTGTGTTTCCGTTGATATATCCCATGTTAATGATTCTGCTTTCATCCTCATCAAGCCACTCCTGCATATAAGTTCCGATCAGCTGCCCCACCATGGACTGATCCCCTACAATACGGCAGTCATAAATATCCGTATTGACGGGCGTATCCTGAATGACACAAGCTATCCCTGCATTCTTTATCGCTTCCACACAGGAAACAGCCGCATCCGAATCAACAACTCTCATGACAATAACGTCGGGATTCTGTGCAATCAAAGAATCAATATCCGAAAGCTGCTTTTCGGCGTCATTGTTTGCATTTGTAAAAATAAACTTGATTCCTGCCTCTTCCCCCTTCTCCTCTAATGAATTCTGAAGATCACTCACAAAATCGATCTCTGTGTTCATCGCCATGCCAACTACAAGTTTATCCTCTTTGCCGCATCCTGCCAGACTGCAGGCAACCATGACCACTGCTGCCATCAATACTGCTGTTCCCTTTTTCTTCATGTTCCTTCTCCTTTTTCTTTTTTATTTTTAATGCCGTTTACGGCACTAATTGCTTTTTGCTACCGAATCCCTGATGATCAGTTTTCTCTGAATCCGATATTTTCTCGGTTTCCCCTCATATTCACCGTTTAAACGTTCCAACAAAGCCCTGACAAATATTCTTGCATATTCCGCGCTGTCATTTGTGATGGTCGTTAATTTAGGATTACACAAATCAGAATATATAATATCATCGACTCCGGTTATCGAAATCTGTCCGGGAATGTCCACTCCCATTTCATTACAGGCTTGATATACCCCGAGAGCAATCAGATCATTTGCACAACATACCGCTGTTGGCTTTTCTTTCAATGCCGAAAAATAATAGCCTGCTTTGTGTCCCGCATCACTGTCCAATACATTCCCCATAATAAAAACATAGCTCGAATCAACGGATATCCTCGCTTCTTCCAAAGCCCTTCTATATCCGTTTTCGCGGTTCTTTCCGGTCTGACTGTTTACCGCCGCCCCCACGAAGGCGATTTTTTTATGCCCTTGTTCAATAAGATATTTCGTTGCCATATAGGTGCTCTCACCTTCGTCGCACAATACAACATCAAACAGATCCGTGTCTATCCCGTTTGCAAGTATTACAGGAACTTCCATTCCCAAAAGCATTTCTTTCACCTCACTGTAAAAGTGGCCGCCCGCCAGAATAATACCATCTGTCCCCATCATGACCGCGCTTTTCACACTGTCCATCTCTTCTTTCATATTTCCGAATGTATTAAAAAGACTCAATGTATAACCTTCTTCTTTCAAAAGTCTTTGCGAAACGACGGACATCGTGGAATAAAACGGGTTTTGTATATCGGGAACAATCAGCACAATATTTTTGGTCGAGCTGGTCTTCAGCCCGCGGGCAAGTCTGTTTGGCCTGTAGTCTAACTGCTTTATTGCTTCCGCAATTTTTTTCCCTGTCTCCTCTTCCACATAGCCATTGCTGTTGATATATCTGGATACCGTTGAAACCGCCACACCTGCTTCTAATGCAATATCTTTTATCGTTGCTCTTCTTTTCATACTCTCTCCTTTCTTGTGGAAACGTTTGTATATCTTTCCAAAAATATCATATAATTTATTTTATTTCAAGAATCATTTTGTTTCCTGCGGAGATTTATATGCTTGTTTTATGTGAAAACGTTTCTACTTTTACAAACATTTCCTTTGTTTTTACTTACTATTTATATGGAAACGTTTACATATTGTATATTATCACCACTCGTCTACTCTGTCAAGGAAAATATTTTAAATATCTTTTTATGTTGACAGAAACAGGGATACAAATTAAAAAAGAGATAGGCGCATTGATATGACAGGAATCCGGTGTTATAATCGACTCAACAAATCAGAATTTATCAAAAAGATAGTTTGTTCTGGAGGAAACCATTTTATGTTTCAAAAAGCAATAATAATCGGTTGTCCGGGTGCAGGAAAAAGCACATTTGCAAGAATACTGAGTGATAAAACTCACTTGCCTTTATATTATCTTGATATGTTATGGCACAAGCCTAACAGAACAACTGTTGACAGAAATATATTTGACAAAAAATTAAAAGAAATTGTTTTAAAGGATAAATGGATTCTTGATGGAAATTACGGAAGAACACTTGAAATGCGTATTCAATCGTGTGAAGCTATATTTTTACTGGACTTTCCAGTAGAGGAATGTTTGGCTGGAGCAGAATCACGCATAGGCAAACAACGTGTAGATATGCCATGGATAGAGACAAAATTTGATGAAGAATTTAGACAATGGATTATTGATTTCCCTAAAAATGAATTGCCAATCGTATATGAACTGCTTGATAGATACAAAAGTGAAAAAAGCATTTATGTCTTTCACTCAAGAGCTGATATAGATGATTATTTATCGAAAATGTTTAGTTAAAAATTCCAAAAAATTTGAAAAAACTTTTGACACTATCCTTTCATATATAATCATCAGAACAATATAAAAAGCAGCAAACCGAATAATTGATTTACTGCTTTTCGCCGAAAACGAAAGCGGGTGTTTCCGGATTCTGCTCGTCGTATAAAAGAAATTACATTGTTTTCCAACAGCGCTCTTTCATAAAAGCAGCAATAACAGAGATTTCTTCTCCTTCATAATATTTTACAAGCATTCGTTTGAACTCCGGTACTTCCTTTTCGGGAATTACCAAAAAACCTCCGCCATGTGAAATGAGATAATGGTTTGCAAAAATGACAGAGGCGCGTTTATTGCCATCCAGAAATATCTGAGTTTTCATACAGTAAAGGCAAAGTTTGATAGCTATGTTAATAGCCTCGTCATTTTCCTCCACAATCTCCCGGATTTTGTCTTTTACGTCCAGTTCGTTGGGCAGAGGCGGAACATAAGACGAACCGCCTATGGCAACGGGAACGCCTCGGATCCGACCACCTTCTGCAAAAAAGCCTTCATTAACAAGCCTTGCAATATGGCTAAGCATATAATAGTCGGAACGGCTGGCAGCCACATCACGGTCCAGAATAAACTCCCATGCGTGTTTCAGATTCAAAATCTTTTGCACATCGGCAGCCGTCATACCGGAAACCATTCCATTTTCTATGATTTCTTCCGTCTGTGGAAGGGATGTTGCAACACCCTCTAAAACAGCCTGATCATAGATATTCATTTTCATATTGGCACGCGCAAATGCTATGTTATTTATAACATCAGCAGAAAGTTCATCCTCAGAATATCCGGCTGCGGCAAGTTGCTTTTCAATTCTTCGGAGTGATTTTCTGATCTCACGGGCTTCTCTGGCATTACGAAGAAGCAAATTATACAATTCTTCGGTATATGCACCCACATAAACAGATGTCTGTCTGCCCGCCACACGCTTTCTTACATAGAGATATTTTCCATCACCACGTTCCTTGATTTCAGGTGTACCGTCATAGGGCATCAAATTCAGTCTTGCATGAAGATCTGCACGACTTCTGAGCAACTCCTGTATCTCATTATACTGTGCTGCCATTGTTTCTCCTCCTCTAAGGAACAATCTTTGCAATATTTATATCATAATGTTCTCCAATAATCAATAAGTATTGGGGAACATTTTTGCAAATATATTATTTAAATATTCCCCAAATAAATATATGAGATAGTATGTCCCCTTCCTGATGTTATATTCTAAAGAAAAAGATTTCCTCCATATTATCCGAAATATCATCCGGAGAATATTCCTGCATCTTCATAGTTGGAACATCATATTCTACCGTACCGTCCGCTGATTCACCTATAAGGGCTATATTTTCCGGCAGATCACCCTCTTTAAGCATCCCCAGATACACAGCAGCACAATCTTCCAGTGCAGCCGGATATGCATAATTATATTTATGATCACACCCGCAGCGCCTCAAAGGTCTGCTGCAGATTCAATTTCCCATACCCCCATCTTCTGTCGGGATACTCCATTCCCGCCTCCTTGGAAGCTCCTCTCTGGAAATAGCTTTTGATTTCTCTCCCCTTAATAAACACATCGTTTTCTCTCACAACCGCCCACTCCAAGAACTGTGCGACAGCGCCGGCGGTGATGGCTCCCGCCATACTGCTGCCTGTAACCGTAAAACTTCCGAGGCTGTTCATGTCCTCCGCGCCGGCCGGGCCTGACAGCGCAAGAGGCGCTCTTCCGGGCACCGGAATATCCACTCCGGGCGCGGCAAAATCCGGCTTGATCCTTCCGTCCACCGCAAATCCTCTGCCGCTCTCTCCCCAGAAAGCCCCGGTTGCATCCGCATATGCGGAAATGGTAATGACCTCCTGAGCATATGCGGGTTCCGTCAAAGTGACCTCCGGATCCGGTGCTAAAAAGAAAACCTCTCCACTCAAAAAATTTTTAACCGGCAGCCACATGTGAAAAGTGCCGGCATTGCGCATCTTGATTCTCCAGATTCCGGGAGTCGGATTTTCAAACCGCAGCACCATGAGCGTCCTGCCGGAACTTTGTTCCGCCAGTTCAGCCTCCACATAGATCAAAGTCTGCTCAAAAATAAACTGGATCCGTTTACTGCCGCTCACAATACTGCTTAACACCGCACTGCTCTCCCCGCCCGGCGACATGATAATAATCGAAAAAATTTCCGGTATGCTTCCCCAAATCTCCAGTGTAAAACCGTTTACACCTTCGCCGGCTCTCAGCTCTACATCCGTATCTCCTTCCCCTGCAAAATGTCCTGCCTGATTACCCTCATTTCCGCCGCATACTACAACAGCCCTGCTTCTCCGCTGGGCCACGTCATCCAAAAATTCAGAAAACAGGGACGTACCGTCGTGAGGTCCCATATTGCTTCCCATGCCGAAACAGTACACCAACGGCCTCCGAAAAGGTTCGCAGTAGCTGTCCATAAACCGATACCCCAGCATGATATCCGCTTCACTGTAGGCTTCCGCTCCTTCGGCAATATAATAAAACTGCCGCAGATCCTTGCCCGCCTGCCTGCACTTTACAATGACATACTCTGCGTTTATCGCGCCGCCGTACACTTCCTCTCCCACTTTTCCCCCTGCCGCTCCCGCCATAGCGCTCCCATGCCCAGTCTCGTCTCTGGAGGGGACTTTCAGAAAGGGATTATCACTCTGCAGAGCTTCGTTGATTTCTGTCTGTGTATAGACAGTCCCGAAAGGAACATCCAAAGACCCTCTCCTCTTCACACTGTCATCGTTCCAGCGCCTCATCCTTTCCGCTGCAGGCATACCGCTGTCTTCCCTGCCCTCTTCCAAAACAGCTTCGTATGGTATCGTCTGATCCCATATGGCCAGAATGCGGCTGCTGCCATCCTCCCTCCGGAAAGCCGGCATCGTATAATCTATGCCCGAATCCGCAATACCAATGATCACGTTTCGTCCGGTAAGCCCGAGAGGAGGCTGCTGTGCCTGAAGGATACCGGATTTTAGCAGCGGAAAAGACACATTCTGCATCGGTGTGTACAATTTGGGTAAAAGTCGATAGGTATAGTCCGTAAATGACAGGGGTGTCAGAATCCCCTTATTGATAACCAGCACTCCTATAGAATTGCTGATCTTCATATAACAGAAATTTTCCGATATGTTGTCAAGTTCTTCTTCCAGCGGCCAAAAATCAAGCAGGGCGCTGAAATAATCGTTGCTGTAAATTCTCTCTTCACAGTAAGGCATAAAAAGTCTCCAGACACACTTTTTTTATCCTATGCTTTTTATGCCCTTTCCGTTCTTCTTAAATATTAATCGTCACAATACTTCTTTACAATAATTACGAAATCCCCCTTAGCTTCGGTGAAGGCCTTCAACAATTTTGAAGAAAAAACACCGCTCTGACCGGTTATGATCATTTGATATGCCTTATCCGTTGAATAAGCGGCCTTATAAATTCGTTTTGATGTGAGCGCGTCATAAGCATCCACTAAAGAAACGATCTGCGCCGCAATACTGATCTCTTCTCCCTTTAAGCCGTCCGGATAGCCGTTTCCGTCATACTTCTCATGGTGATGCCTTGCAATATCATAGGCATAATCGCAAAATTCTTTACTCTCGAGATGGATCACCTTTTCAATGATCTCCGCGCCTTTCGTCGTATGCGATTTTATGACTTCATACTCGTCTTCCGTCAGTTTCCCGGCTTTCAGGATAATGTTGTCCGGAATCACTATTTTTCCAATGTCATGCAGAGAGGCTGCCAATGCAATCGTATCCAGTTTCTCCTCCGTCAGCTTATACTCCGGATACAGCTTCATCACACTTGTTCCCAGACACATTGTGAGCTCTCTCACTCTCTTTATATGCTGCTCCGACTCCAGATTTCTGAATTCCACGATATTACTTAAAGAAGTGATCAAAACTTCTTTTGCATGCCTCTGCTTTTCCGCCATTACTTTTAGCATAGCATTTTGCTTCTGGAGTTTTTCCGTCTGGTTTTTTACCATAACCTCCAACTGCTGCTTATATTGGAACACACCGATCATATTCTCCACAAGCTGTTTTACCACTTCGGGATAAAAGGGCTTTTTCACGGAACCTACGGCGCCGCACTCATACCCTTTCTTCTCTAATTCCACTGTCATATCGGTCGTGAGCATAATAAACGGAATCCGGCTTAAAAACTTTTTCTCGCTTAACCACTCCATCACTTTAAAACCATCTCTGGCAGGGATCATGATATTCACCAGCACAGCGGCAAGGATGGCCGTCTGCTTTCTCAATATCTCAACGCCTTCCCTTTCATTCGTAACTGCCTGAATTTTATATTTTCCCCGAAGTATCTCCTCCAGCCGTTTGCGGCTTTGCTCATCATCTTCCAGAATCAGTATTGTATCACGCACCATTTCCGCCGTCCCCTCTTCCCTTTATAATTTGACCATCACAACGTTCTTTCCTCTGAGTTTAAAAATAATCCTGACCATGGAAGACGGAAGCACATATTTTATCGAATTTATCTCGACAACGCTGCCCGCATGCGCAATCCCTCTGACGATCACCGCTTTCATCTCCTGCCCGGTCATATTATCCAGTTTGGAAACCTCTGCATCCAAATCAGCCAGTTCCTTATCCTTTGCCACAATTGCGGCATTCAGTCGTTTGATCAATTCCGCCGCCTGCTCCTTATCCGGCGGAAGCGCCTGCAGAATGCTGTTCCACCGCTCTTCCAACATCTGCAGTTCATCCTGTATCTTCCTTCTTCTCCGTGCATATACATCCTGCAGCTTAGTGTAGAGCACATTCTTTCCCACTTCCAGCATTGTCTTTAAATGAGACTTGTTTCCGAGATTGTAAGTATCCACACCTTTGACCGCACGCGTCAAGCCGCCCAGCAGCATCCCTTTGCTGCCTGACAGGATAACCTTTTCCAACGTATTGATGTTGCTGTTCATAATATAGTTGGCTCTGATATTCCCTTCAGCGTTGATATTAGCCCCTTCAAAAAAGCTTCCTGAAACTTCTCCCTTCGCATCGATAAAACAGTCGTTTTTGGAGCAGCTCCCTTTTTTGATCATTACATTTCCGCCTGCAATGAGTTTTCCGGCCTCCACGTTATGTTCAACAATAATGTCACCCGTGGCCGAAATATATCCTCCCGAATGGACGCTGCCGACCACATATACGCTGCCGTCCACCTCCAGTTTTCCCGTAACCGACGTCACATCTTCCCGCACGATGATCATATTGGTAATAATGATCTGACCGTTGATAAATTCAAATTTTCCGTTCATCTTGGAAACATAGGTTACTCCGTCCGGTTCAATCGTAAATCCTTCACCTTTTAAGGGTTTCTTTTCCGTTCCGTCATTGGCACAGATCACTTCCCCGAAAACGTTCTGACCGTCTTTTCCCTTCTCAGCCGGATGATAAACGGCAAGACGCTCACCTTTGTCCACCATCTCAAAAGCCTCTATGTTTACATAATCCACCCCTCCGTCAGGAAGCGGCGCAGGGATACGCGGCAGATCAAGCCTCACAAAAAATTCAAACCACCCGTTCTTTCCGGCTTCAGCCGGCGTCCCTTCGGCTATCAATACCTTCTCGTTCACCCTTTTTTTCTTTATCATTTCAGAGATCGCTTTTTCATCGATCCCGTTTACAATCTGCCTTTCTTCTAACGCGGCATATATATCATCCTCTGTGACATCATCCCCTGTGACGAACTGGATAAACGCATATACTTTATTTCCGTTGTCTTCTACCAAAATAGAGAACTCCTTTTTCAGGAAAATATCTGAATCCGTTCCCACTCTGTCTCTGGTTCTGTAAGTCGTCGTTTTTTTCTTCAGCAGATTTTCGCGTTTTTCTTTCATATCCGCTCCGGAAAAAATCAGTTTGGCGTAGGAGGCCACGTCCAATCCGGCCTCCAGCCCCAAACGGATCTCTTTCATCTGCCAATGACTGAAAAGACTGTTTGTATAATAAGATACTTTTAATTTTTTCTCTAATCCAAGACGTATCTCCCGCATCTGCATCCAATTATAGCTGACATTCGCATACACGCATACATCCAGTCCCTCATACAGTCCGATCCGAATCTCATGAATCTGCTGTACATACATATCATCCGTCAGCCATGCGTCAATGAGAAGTCCCTCCTCCAGTGCAAGGCGAATCTCTTCCAGCTCATCATCCATAAAGCCCCTCTGCAAATAAGGCATCAGATCCACCGAAGAGTAGTTTGACAGTCTGATCTGTTTCATCGTTTCATATGAGTAAGTGGGGTCTGCATATATTGAGACATCTATCTTATCCTTGATCCCCATCCGGATCTGCTCCATCTGGAGATAGTTAAATTCAGGATTGGAATACAATGTTACATCCAGACCTTCTCCTTTTCCATAAAGGATCTCTCGATTCTGTTCCTTTCCGTATCCCGCATTTTCTATCATTGAAAAATCAGATTTTTTTTGCAGAGCCCTCTCAACATGCATATAAAAAACCATCCTTTATATTGATATCTAAGTTTTAATATTATACTATGGAGATTCGAAAAAGTCCACTGTTTCCCGTTCACTTATTTAATTTCGCGTTCATTTACTACATTATCTCCTCTTTATCCGGCAGTTTTTTCTCTTTTTTCCAAAAAAGCAAAGAATCAGTACTCCCGCTGACGCTGCCGCCACCTGCGCTAAAATCAAAAACGGCGTATCGTCCCCTGTCTGCACAACCTTTCTTTCTACCGTCGAAGTCTTTACTTTCTTCTCCTCCGCCTCCTGCGGCTCTTCCGAAACTTCTTCCGGCGTCTCTGTTTCCGTTTGTTCTATCTCTTCCGCCGGCTGCTTAGTCACAGAGTGCACTGTACGAATCTTTTCCGCCGTTTCTTCCACCGGAAATTCCACGATCTCATACAGCGGTTCTTTGCCTCCCGCCGGACGGTATCCCGAAATCCTTTTTAAATAAAGTATGGTTTCCGTCTCAGATTTGTCCCGAAGTTTCCTTCCCTTATGTTCCGCCGTCAGTTCTATCTTATTTGAAATTATTCCCTCCGCATCAGACGACACATAAGTCATATAGGCCGGATTCTCCGCTTTTTCAAATGTTCCTCCCACCGCGCCGAAACATAATCTGAACTTTACGATATGTTCCTCCTTTGTCTGCAGCTCCTCCGGTACTTGCAGATGGTTATTTTTATCCGAGGACAGACCTCTTTGCCATGGTATCCACTCCCCGCTCCCGTTTGTCATATACTCTGCATCGTAAAGCAGACTCTCGCTGTAGGTTCCGGTCCACAGCTCTGTCAGATATACTCCCTTCGGCAGGTGATCTGTCATCGTAAACTGTTCCAGACTTCCCTCTGTCAGATTTTTCAGTTTATCCACCGTATACCGGTAGGTATCTCCCCGCTGTGTCATTCTGATCGTGGATTTTTCAATATCCAGCGCCTTTCTTTCGTCGTACATGACAAGTATATCCTCCTCACATCTGCGCCAGATATTGTTTTCCTGCCTGTACATTCCGGCAGTTTCCGTAAGCTTTCCGTCTTCCCGCTCCTGCATCAGCTTAAACAGGATATCCTCCGCGTAGCCGTAGCCTTCAGGCGCTTCTTTCTCAGACAGGATATAAACCTTTTCCAGCTCTAACCCGGTAAACAGATGCGGCTTTTCCTCCGATTTCCAAGACTCCACTGTTTTTGTAATATAGCTGCCCGCCGCATCCTTTCTCAGATTTCCATCTTTGTCCGTCTCGATCCTGCAAATCTCAAGTGTTGCCCCTGCTATCTCCTGTTTCTCTGTCAGGTCCTGTTTCGCGATGTGAGCCTGCGTTTTCCTGTTTTTGAAAACCGGACAATGTTCCTGTTTCTCCACGTTTTGCCCGCCTTTTACGCTTTCATAGCCTGCATTTACAGGGATATCCTTCACCGCGGTGAGATACCCCGCCGGCGCCTCCAATTCTCTTACATAATATTTTCCCAAAGGCAGATCCGCACGGAATACCCCTTTTCCGTCGTCCCCAGTGATACAGGCAGCAACTAACGTATCCTTCTCACAGAGAATCTCCGGCGCATCTTTTATGATCCACTTCGCACCGTCTGCCGCCTTCTCGATATGGAGCATGATATCTTCGTTCGCATACAGACCATATATCGCTCCGGCAAGGGGCTTCCCCGTCTCTCTGTCTTTCTTTTCCACTGCGATCTCCAGTTTCTGTCTTTCATTTCTGTAATCCGCCGTATGGATATCGAAACTCACGGTCTGCTCTTTTTTTGTGATCTCAAATTCCGTTTCGGCGGTGTTTAAGACAAACCCATTGCCGGCTGTCGTTTCCACGATCTTGTATTTTCCGATGTACAGGTCCGCCGCATAACCCCAGCCGTTTCTGTCCGTAGTGATTGCAGCAACCGTCTCCCCCTTTTTATGTATCAGATATTGTTCTCTTTTCACTTGGCAGCTGTCAAACAGATCCTCCTGCACTTCCTGCGTATAAATATCTTCCGCCGCAACGATGGCAAAGACCGCTCCTTCCACCGGCGCATCCTCATAGGTAAACACCAGATCCCTGCCGGCGCTCTCCGGTGTTTTTTTGATCCTCCGGAAAGTCTCTTCATCCAATTTGTCAAGAAGTGTTTTGGAATCCTCATGAAAACCGGACAACTGCTCTCCGTGCTTTGTAATCTCGACGATCCCTTTCTGTTCCTGATTTTCCTGCAGCACAGTCACGGTGAGATTGCCGTGCTCATCTGTCAGCGCATACTTATTCGTCCCCATCTGCCCGTCCGGATAGACCGCTCCGTTGTTGATCGTAAAGACCGCCTTCGGAAAAGGCGTATCCACGATCTCATAACGGTTTACCCTGTCGGTACTGATATCCTGCACAAACTGCTCCCATCCGTTTACCACATACCCTGCCGGCGCACGCAGCTCTTCCAGTTCATAAGTTCCGACAGGTATTTCCTGCGGCAGCATCACATAACAGTCCTGAATCACCCCGTTCTTCCTCAAAAACTTCGTCGTGAAAGGTCTTGACTGCGTCCCTGTGAGTTCCCGGATATCCTGATCGTAAAAGCTCAGATAACCGTCCACGTCAAATTTCCAGTTCAGCGCCAACAAGCTGTCTCTGCTAAAAGATAGCGTCCTGCATTTCAGGCGGTATTTTGCCCCTTCTTTTAACACGGTCCCTCTGACAAACTCCTCAGCACCGATATAGGTGCCGGCTTTCACCGTAAATTCCTCATCCGTCTTAAGAATCCTCAAGTGAGTCTTTGTGATCATATTGTTTACGATCCGTTGTTTCTGCAATACTCTCCCCTCCCGCTCTTTCGTCATCTCATGGTCGCCGTAGCGGATGCGTTCTTTCTCGTCATATGTCTTTTCGATCTCTCTTTTTCTCTCGTCCGTATACAAAACTCCGCCGTCTCCCCTGACGGACACGATAAAAGGTCTTGCGCTGGTATGATGTTCCGGCGTCGACGTCTCTACAATGACATAAGTTCCGTAGGGCAGTTCCGGCGTCTCGATCCTTCCGTCTTCATCCGTAATCATCTCTTTGACACGGTATTCATTCTCTCCCGCCTGCTCTTCCAACCACAACTTATCTCCCGCCGTCCAAGTCTCATGGCCGGTTCGTTTATAAACTGCCGCCGTCTTTTCCCCCGTAAAATCGTAGTCATAAAAAGTCTGAATATCATCCGACGTCCATGTCTCCCCTATAGGTTTGATCTGTCCGTTTTTTACACCGGATAAACCGCTTATCAGATACACGGAAAATCCTGCCCCTTCGATAGGTTTCAGTTCTGTCTGCCACGCATTATCGGAAGTTTTTAAAAACTGTACGCCCTGTTTGTTCACATAGTCGCCGCTGTAGACGTCATCTGACCCGCTGCCGTCATCCGCTGTCAGTTCGTTGTTTGCCTCTCCGGCTCTCTCCTCCCTCTTTTCCACTTTGATCATCTGATCTTTGTAGGTAAACGCAGCGGGGTAGACCGCCTCGTCAAACATGTATCCCTCAGACGGCGTTATCTCCTTAATATAATAGCTGCCCAGTTCCAGATCCCCAAACAGGGTTTTTCCCGGTGTGTCCAAATACACAATCTCCTTTTCCGGCTGTTCGATATGCCTGCTTCCATCCGTATTTAAAAGGTATCCGTCCTTACTTCTCTTAGGCGTCTTTCCGGTGACCGCCGTCTGCACCAGCTCGTTTCTCTTAAAAAGCCGCCCTGTCTTTTTATCCTGATGGTAGATGTCCTCCCCCGCATAGATGCCGTATACCGCTCCGTCTAACACAGCGTCCCCCTGCGCCGTTTCCGACTCGCTCTCCGTATCAAACTTGACCAGTTCCACTGCCCCCAGCGTCCTCTCGTTTGTCAGGTTGAATTCAGCCGTCTCCTCCCCGGTTATCGTCTCGCTTTTTTCATTTGCCTCCCAAACATATCCCTCGGGGGCAGTCTCCTCTTTAACACTGTAAGTGTAGGGCGTCGCCGCAAATGCCGCAATCTGACTCTCTATTGAAGCGAGGGCCTCCTTTTCGGATACCGACGCTCCGTCAAAGTCGGCAGAAAACACGGCGCTCTTGTGTACGGCATACTTTGCATGCCCCCGTCCGTCGGTGGTGACTGTCGTCAGATACGCCCCGTTCTCAAATATCTTCACGCTACAGTCCGAAAGCCCTACTCCCGTCTGCCAGTCTCTCTTATTTATCTCCATGAAATAAGTCACTTCCACCGCCTGCGAAAGCGTTGTATTTTTCGGTTCCTCCGGCACTACCGGCTCATCCTTATCCTTTATCTCAACTTTCTCCTCCTTCTTTGCCTCCTCAAAAGTGATCAGCACCTGCGCGTTCTCATTGTCCGAATAATATTCATAATAAGGTTCCTCATAAAACTTCGCCTCCGAATAAAATCTCCATACCTGATCGCGCATTTTTCTCACGGATATCTCCGATGAGATATTGATCATCGCCTGCGCCCGGCTTTTCACTTTTACTTCGTCAAGATTCCCGTTCTCCAAAAACAGCCATGCGGCGATCTGGCATGCCACATACTCCGCCCCGGAATTATTTCCGTACTTTGCAAAATAGCCTAAGGGTCCTGTCTTTTTTACATAAGTCCCGGGATCCGCATGGTACAAAAAGGAATTTCGACAATGCTTACCGCAGCTGATGCACAGGGCCGGAACCTCCCCCAGCCGGATCCTGTATATCCTGCCGTGTCCCGTACCGTAATAACCGGTCGCGGTCACTTTCACTTTTGACACAAGCTTCTTTATGATCTCTCCCTCTGTCTCGCCTTCCCCCTCTGTCTTGAGAAAAATCGCCCTGTTTTTTTGTCTGCTCTTTTGAGAGACCTTTTGTCCGTCTCCCTCCAGAGAATCTCCTGTGGCGCGATACGCCTTTAAATCTTCCGCTGTCAGCCCTTCAAAGATCGTCCCCTTAAAAAATGAGTCCGCGTCCACTCCGCTTTCCAGAATCCGAATGCACTCCGTGACGCTTTGTCCGTCATAGACATCCTCCGACAGTTCGACGATCAGCCCCACCAGAAATTCCGCGTACTCCCGCTCATCCTCATACAGGGCGTCCCACCATGCGTCCCCCTGCTCCAACAATTCCTCAAACCCGTTTGAACAGTAAAGGTCCAGCCATTTTGCCACGCTGTCAGGATCTTCCTCTATCAGATGGTACTGTTCTTTCTCCGGATCGTTTTCAGATACGGACTTTAGCGTCTCGTCATCCCCCTCCGGATCATTTTCGGATACCGACGACTCCTCCTTCTCCGGTTCACTTTTTTCATCCTCCGGGTCATTCGCAGATACCGCCTCTCCATCTGTCTCTTCCTCCGACTTTTCCGCGGATTCCGGACTTGTCTCTATCTCTTCCTCTATTTTATCCTCCGCTGTCTCCACATCATTGCCGGACACATCGACAGCGTAAGCTTTCGGTGAAATACTTCCGCATAACAGCGCGGCGCACAACAGTATACTTCCTATCTTCTTTTTCCACTCCCTCTTCATCTCATTCTCCCTCCACCGTAAAATGAATTACTCTTCCAACAGTCGCCGCAATTTTCTGTCCGCCCGGACAGTACACAAAAAATCCCCCCGCCCTTGCGCTTTTCCACACTCTCTTTTGCAGCTTTATGTGAAACACAGGAAGCTGTGCCCTGCGCTTTAGCCTCTTTGTCAGATATGCCGCATGGCCCTTCTCCTCCTTTTTTAACCTGATCCGCCCGATATAACGGTATTTTCCTCCTTCTTTCATTCCGAATAACGGCGCCGTCAATATGTAAAACCAGATGATAAAGGGCACTGCCAGACCGGTTGCCGCCGCACCTGCAGCCAGCGGCAAAAGCACATCCGCAATGTCTTTACCCTCCTCTTGCGTCGTCGGCTTTATCCTGATCCGTTTAATCTCCGGTTTGGGGAAAAGTTCCCTTTCTTCGATCTCTTTTTCTCTCCTCTTGTGCTCTCTTCCCGAAAATATGCGCCTTGTCCGTGTCTCCTCGTATCTCACACTCTTTTTTGCCGCCGCTTCTTCCTGCATCTCCACGATCTCCTCCTCTGACAGCATCCCGCTCAAATGATAACAAGCCGTCATCCGCCACGCCGTGGGATAAGATGTGCTGTATTTTTTCAAGCCTCCGTACTCACATACCGCGCTGTAACGCACCGGAACCCCGTTTTTATCTTTCTCCTCCACTTTGTATACGGCGTTTAAAAGTTCACAGCCCATTCCGTCGATGACGCTCTTCTTCTCTATCCTTGCGAGATCGTTGTCCTGCAGATCCTCCACCTTTTTTGAAAATCTTATTACATTCGCCCCTTCAGCGCGCCCGTTTTGTGTCTCTTCCACCACGATGGAAGCTTCATCCAGCTCATATACGGCCATCCCCTCCACAATGCGCTTTGGCACCTGCAAAATCTCCTCCGAAGTCAATTCAAATATTCTCTCAATCTGCTCCGGCGGCCCCTCTTTTGCCGCACACACATTCAGCTTCCCCTGCCAGAGAAGCACAAATGACATTAGTGTCACAATCAGAACAGACAATCTGCCTGCTCTATTCCCATTCTTTTTCATCATTACCCATCCTTTCTTTCTGCCGCAAATAAATTATTTGCATCACAAAACCTCCGTCTGAATCCGGATAAAATAAAGCTGAAAAGATGCCTTTGCATAAATTTTTTTAAATTGATAAAGTCGATACTACAGATAACAAGATTAAATTAAATTGATAAAAGATTTGCGAAATATATATTCCGCATTGCTGTGTAGTTAGTATAATAACACTATCCGCAGATTCCCGCAAGAAGTATTTTCAAAAATTTGAACGATTCTGAAAGCACAGCAAAAGCCCCGCATAAAACGGGGCTTTTCTCAACATAAGAACCGCATGCAAGACATGGCGGCCGCTTCTTTATACCTGTGTTGCGCCGTCCACCGAAAGGATCTCGCCTGTCACATAACTGGCCATATCGCTTGCAAGGAACAGCACGGCATCCGCAACCTCTTCCGGCTCACCCGGTCTGCCCAGAGGGATCCCTGCGGAAATTCTCTTTACCATATCCTCGGGGAGCGCCGCCACCATATCGGTCTTGGTAACGCCCGGCGCTACCGCGTTCACACGGATACCGTCTTTTCCAAGTTCTCTCGCCAGAGACTTTGTCAGGCCGTTTACCGCAAATTTGGAAGCCGGATAACCGCAGCCTGCTGCCTGTCCGTAGATACTCACCATAGAGCTTGTGTTGATGACGGAACCGCCGCCCTGCTCCTTCATGATCGGAGCTGCCGCTTTCGTGCAGAAAAATACCGCATTCACGTTTAATCTCATAATCTTCTCAAAATCTTCCGGCTTATAGTCATAAATAGACTCCCTTGCTGAAATTCCTGCGTTGTTCGCCAGAATATCAATACGTCCGAAAGCTTCCTTCACTGTGCTGATCGCCTTCTCCACTTCGTCGTACTGATCAAGAGCGGGGCATAACCCCATCACTTCCGCCTCCGGCAGTTCCTCTTTCAACTTAGCGAGCGCCTTGTCCACCGTCTCCTGTCTGGAGCCGAACAGTGCCACTTTTGCTCCCGCCTGTATAAACTTCTTTACGATCTCATAACCGATACCTCTTGTTCCGCCTGTGACGACGGCTGTCTTACCTTCCAGTAATCCTGATACATTCATAAACTTTGAGCCCTCCTGTTATTGTTGTGATTATTCACATAAATATCTATTCACAGTATACTCCTATTCCCGGTTTTTACAAGCAAAAACTAACTATTTCCTCTTTCTTTATCCGAACTCTCCCATGATCACATCATACCATCTGTCAAAGAAAATTTTGTAAGCTCTGCAAAAATAATTCCCGTACGATCCTGTGCTCTCGTTATACTCTCTGTTTCTCTGACAGCCTCCTCTGCACAGTCTGTAATATTTGCACTCGGCGCAGGCCTTATCCAACCGATGAGACCGCTCCACAAATCCGATCTCCCTGCGCCTCTCATCGATCCGATCCAATCTGTCCGTATTAAAATTGCCCAAAAGATACTCGTCCAACATATAAAAATCGCAGGGGTACACGCTGCCGTCCGCCTCCACCACGTTCTGGATCCCGCAGACACCCCGCTGATCGCAGGCCTCAGGCGGATATCCTTTGGCCATTCCGGTATAGTTTTCAAACTGTCTGATATAAGGCTCCCTGCCCTTTTTGTAATCCCGATACCAGAGCGCGAACAATTTATCCAGAAATGAGCCGTATGCCTCCGGCGTCAGCGAATAGGCAGCTTTTCCCTGGGGCTCAGAAAGAGGATCCAGACAGGCGATATACTGCTGGTAACGCCACCCCCGCCTTTCATATTCCCGGTAGATCTCCTCAATATTTTCAGCGATCCGCAGCGTCACCACGGTCAGAATATTGTAGTCCACCCCGTACCGGTCCATCAGCTTGGCCGAGCGGCACACTCTTTCGAAAGTGTCCCCCCCGGTCTTTGTGCGGCGCAGTGCATTGTGATGCTCTGCAGTCCCGTCCACAGAAAGTCCCACCAAAAATTGATTCTCTTTTAAAAACTGACACCACTCTTCATCCAACAGATAACCGTTGGTCTGCAGGGCGTTATTCACCGAAATCCCATGTCGGTTATACTGTTTTTGATAAGCCACCGCTTTTTTGAAAAAGTCGATCCCCCGCAGCGTGGGTTCTCCGCCCTGATAGGCGTAACTGATACTCCCCTCCGCCCGCAGCATGGTTTTCCGAATCACATTTTTTAGTGTCTCTTCGCTCATAAAACCGAAGGACTCCGTGGTGCGCTTCCCCATCTCATCGCAGTAAAAACAATATTCGCATTTCATATTGCACATGCCCGAGGCGGGCTTCATCAAAACACTGACAGACGGCATCTTTTTCCTCCTGCTCCTTTGCAAATCTGTCATTATTATATAATTTTACCCTAAAAATCACAATCCCTAAAAAGTCCGCCCCGACAGATCCACAAAATACCGCACCATATCTACATGCTCCTCCGGTATCACAAAAGGAATCTGCCGCAAAACCACACCGGAATCCACCTCTCCGCCCCCTGCGCATCCGGCTATTTTTTCCTCCAGTATGGCCTTCACTTCCTCTTTTCCGGATGCCGGAATAAATTTAAGGAGCGCCTTGTATGTATTGATCCCGCCTTTCGTCCACTTAAACTCCCGCAAGATCAAAGGCTGCTGTCTCGCAGACTCTTTTTCCTGCATTCTCCGTATCATTTCTTCTGTCACAGGCTGCCCTTTTGGAAAACCGATCCGCTCAAACTGCTCGGACGGACAGTCGTTTTCCGTCATCGCCTCCCGCAGCAGATTCGCCATCCTCACTTCCAGCAAAGGATCCCGTATTTCGTTTTCCTGCCGCGGATCCGATTCCATATCAAACAGTTTATCTCCGAAATTTGCCGCGTTCACCATACTGTTGTTATCGATATGTTTTGCTTCCTCGCTGTCCATACCGTTTATCAAAAGATCGCTGAAATCTCTGTCCCCGTTTCCGTTGCCCTTAGGGATCTTCCACACCGGACATCCCTTCAGAAACGGAAATTCATCGCCGGACACCGCCTCCGCCTTCCGAAGTTCTCCTACGGAAAACAGATTCCTCATATGCATCGGCATCGTCGTGTATTCATAGAGAGGCGCATTGCCTTCCGTCACCGGAGCCTTCATATAGACGTATCTCCCGTCAAAAATATTGACGTGAGCCCCGTGGATGCCGTACAGCGCGTACTCTCTGATGGCTTTATCTTCCTCGATGACCTTCCGGATCGGCCTGCCCTGCATGTCCTTCGGCAGATCCATCCCGAAAAACTCAAGCAGCGTCGCCGGCAGATCGATGGTCTGCACGATCTCTTCCCTCGCCTGCCCTGCAGTATGAGGAAATCTGGGATCATAGATAAAGAGCGGCGTATGGGCGATCTCATCGTAACAGGGCATCACGATCTTGCTCCACCAGCCGTGCTCCCCAAGCAGATAGCCGTGATCCGTATTGACGATGAGCATCGTATCCTTCCACAGATCCAGCTCGTCAAATTTGTCTAAAATCTCTCCCAGATACTTATCGCATAAGGATAACAGCGCGGCGTAACGTTTCTTGTAGTGCTCCGCCGTCACCTCATCCTCCGTCACATGATGGTAAGGAGGCCAGTCCTTCTCCTCCCCCGCATAATCATCCTGATACGGATCATCACAATCCTTCGTCAAAAAGAACGGTTCGTGGGGATCAAAGCATTCCACCTGCAAAAACCAGTTATCGCATCCGTGGTTTGCATCCATAAATTCCAATCCGCCCCGGATCGTCCTGACGAGAGCCATTTCTTCCTCGGACTGCATAAATTTCCGGTTCACCGCGTCGTGTCTGTGCAATTCTCTTGTGGCATAAAAATATTTCCCGTCTTTATTCTGGATCTTTGCGTCTTCCTCCCTGTCGAACAGTTCCGGCAGGCACTTCCATTTATCTCCCTCCTGCCCTCTGACCGTCTCCCAGGAACTGTAACGCTGATGGTAAGTGGATCCGCCGTCCTCCCAGTAGTGGACGTGATCCGAAATCAGGTGTGTATAGACATGATTGTTTTTCAAAATCTGCGGCATGGAATCGTCGTAGGGTTCCACCGGCCCCCAGCTTCTGTGCAGGAAATTGTAGCGCCCCGTGTGCAGTTCTCTCCTCGCCGGCATGCAAGGAAGGCTTCCGGCATAGCACTGCGTAAATCTGACGCTGCGCTCCGCCAGCCGCTTAAAATTCGGCGTCTTTGTCCAGCTACAACCGTAGGGCTCCAACATCTCACGATTGAGTGAGTCAAACATCAACATTACCGCTTTCATTTCTCTTCCTCCCTGCTACCACCATTTGATCAGTTCCGTCACCTGATTTCTCATCTCCACAAAATCCGCTTCCACCACGTTTCTGGGTCTCGGAAGTTCATTTTTCAGTTTACTTTTTATACTTGTCGGTTTGTTTGTTAAAACCAGAATATTTTCGCTCAGATACACCGCTTCCTCAATGTTGTGGGTGATAAAGATCACCGTGGTCCCCAACTTCTGCCACAGTTTGATCAGTTCGTCCTCCAGCCGGAAACGCAGCTCCACATCCAGTTGTCCATAGGGTTCATCCATCAGCAGAATATCCGGCTTCACCGCAAAAGCTCTGGCGATCACAACCCGCTGCAGCATGCTGGTGGAGAGCTCCACCGGATAATAGTCCTTATATTTTGTCAGCCCTACCATCTCGAGCACTTCCGCCACTTCCCGTTTGATCTCATCCTTCGGTTTTTTCTTCATCTTGAGACCGAAAGCCACGTTCTCCTCCACCGTCAGCCATGACATGGTGGAATACTCTTGAAAGATATAAGCAATATTGTGCTTTTTCGTATCAACGGGCTCCCCCTCAACCAAAATCCTGCCTCCGGTCAGATCATAAAGCCCGGTGATGCAGTTTAAAAAAGTGGTCTTTCCGCAGCCCGTAGGACCTACGATACAGAGAAACTCTCCACGGCGCACATCAAAGGAGACATCGTTTAAGACCTTCAGATCACCAAAGTTTTTCGTCATATGATCCACATGTAAAATAATATTGTTTTCTTCCATGTTCTCACCCTTGCTCCTTCTACAGCGCTTTATCCACGACCGCACTGATCTCCCCGCGCAGTCTTAAAAATTCTTTGTCCACGTAATTTCTCGGTCTCGGCAGATCGATCACATACTCTTTCTTGATGCGCGTAGGACAGTTCGTCATCACCACAATGCGGTCTGCCAGATAGATAGCCTCCTCGATATTGTTTGTCACAAAGACGACGGTCCGCTTCTCCTTCTCCCAAATCTTCATCAGATCCTCCTGCATCAGGTATCTGGTCTGGGCATCCAGATGACCGAAAGGCTCATCCATGAACAGCACGTCTGGTTCGTTGCAGTAGGCTCTGGCAATGCCCACACGCTGCTGCATGCCGCCGGAAAGCTGGTTTGGATAAGAATTTTCAAATCCCTTTAACCCCACCAGATCAATATAGTGCTGCGCCCTCTCTCTGCGTTCCTTTTTGGGGATCCCCCGCACTTTCGGTCCGTACTCTACGTTTCCCATCACCGTCAGCCACGGAAAAAGCGCCATCCTCTGATATACGACACCTCTGTCAGGTCCGGGCTTTTCCACCTGTTTTCCGCTCACTTCCACCGTGCCCCCGGTGGCCGCCTCCAACCCCGACATGCAGTTTATCATCGTGGACTTCCCGCACTGTCCCGGCCCGAAAAGCACCAGAAGTTCGTTTTCATGCACCTGCAGCGTCACCTGATCGATCACGGGTACAGGCCCGCGGGATGTCTCAAAGGTTTTTTCCAGATTCTTACATACGATCATTTCTCTGCTCATTTTCCTCTCACGCTCCATCTGCACAATCTGGCCTCGATCGCTCTCATCGCGACCGCCAGAATATATCCCACGATACCGATGGCCACAATGCCCACCAGAATCTGTACCGTGCTGTTGCTGTCCTGTCCCTTTATGATGACCCAACCCACGCCCTCCGAAGAACGCACCATCTCAGCCGCCACCACCGTAGCCCAGGAAGTTCCCACCGCAATCTGCAGTCCCGCAAAAATATGAGGAACGCAGGAAGGCAGTACGATGCCGGTAAATACCTGCCTATTGTTTGCCCCCAGCATTCTGGCCGCCCCCATCAGTTCCGGATCCACCGCGCGGACACCGGAATAAGCGTTCATGGTCACCGCGCAGAAGGCGGAGTAAAAGATCAGGAAATATTTCGACATCTCGCCCAGACCGAACCACACAATGGAAAGCGGAATCCATGCTATCGGCGGAATCGGGCGAAGCAGTTCAAAGATCGGCCGAAAAAACGCCGACACCGGCCGAAACCATCCCATCAGAATCCCAAGCACCGTACCTGCCAGAGACCCGAATGCAAACCCCACAAGCACACGGCCGAGGCTCCACAGAATGTGTCCTTCGATGGTGTGGGTACCGATCGGTTTTAAGATCGCCGTGAAAAATGCTGTCAGCGTCTCGACAGGGCCTGCAAGCACTAAGCCAGCTTTGGTAAAGGCCACCGCCATCTGCCAGATGCACAGAAAGACAAAAATAGATACCGCGGCACAGGCTGCCTTCTGATATTTCCCTGCTTTTTCATGAAAACGCTTAACCATCTCTGCGCACCCCCTTTACGATCTTATTTTCAATCAACGACAGCAGTCCGGAAAACACCGCGCCGATGGCACCGATGCCGATCATACCGCAGATGATGATATCCGGGCGGTAGATCCCTCTGGCCTGCTGGATCATATATCCGAGCCCCATCGTGGAAGCAAGCATCTCCGCCGCCACGATACAGGTCCAAGCCGCGCCTAACGCCACCCGGATACCCGTCATGATGAGAGGCAGCGCCGTCGGGATCGCAATATGCACAAGCATCTGCGTGTCCGAAGCCCCGAAAGTCTGTCCCACCCAAAGATGGACGTCCTTTGTCTGCCTGATTCCCGTGTAAGAGTTCACTACACAGGGCACAAAAGCCGACAAAAACACCGTAACTATTTTGGGCGTCAGACCGATGCCGAATAAAATGATCATCAAAGGAATCCATGCCAGCCCCGGCACCGGCCGCAGCAAATCGAATAAAGGCCGCACAAACAGATCTACTTTTTTGTACCATGCCATGAAGATCCCGAGGGGCGTGCCGATGACAATGCCCATCGCCCAGCCCCCGAGGGCAATCTTCAGGGAGGAGAAAATATGCTGCGGCAGGGTCGCCCCGTCCGGCGCCGTACTTGTCAGTTTCTTGATAAATGTCTCCGCTATTGTGATCGGTCCGGGCAGCGTGGAAGAATTTGTCAGCTTGAGCACATCACAGCACAGCCACCATACCGCCACGAATATAACAATGGAAAGCACCGATAACCACCAGTAATTTTCTTTTCTCCTTCTCATAACAATAACCTCTTCTTTTTTGCGTTATTCCGCTTTGATCTCAGTTCCCGTCGTTTTCGATACATAGGACGGATCGATGGACGCCGCTACATTGGGTGCATTATCCTCGGTGATTTTCTCAGCCGCCACCAGAAAATCCGTGATGGCTACCCAAGCTTCACCCAGCACATAACCGTCTTCTTTCATCATTTCGCTGCCCACATATTTTCTGTCTTCGATCTCGTGTGCCAGCGCTTCGTCCGTGCAGCTGATGGCGTTGTCGTCGTAAACTTTTCTCGTGTACTCGGAGCGCAGAGTGTCATCCTGCAGTTCGTCCATAGCCTTCACAAGACAGTCCACAAACAACTGCACTTCCTCCGAACGATTTTCCACCACTTCGTTTCTCGCAAAGCAGCCGTCGCACATGTTGACGCCCGTAGCATCCTCGAAGGAACAAAGCATCGTGTAGCCTTCCTCCGCAAGCTGGTAGGAATAGGGCGGATTTGCCGCCACAGCGTCAGCTTCCCCTGTGGTGAATGCCTGATAAGCGGGGCCGTACTCCATATTGACCTGATTGATATCGGAAGGCGCCAGTCCATATTTTTCCGCATAAGATTCCGTCATATACTGAACTGCCGTACCCAGAGGGCCTAATATCTGCATTCCCTTCAGATTCTCCGCATCTCCGATCAGACCGTTTTCCGCCGTATTCTGGGAAATAGCCGAATCCGCTCTTGCAAACAGCCCCATTCCGCCGGTAGTATTTACATCCGCCAACCATGTGCAGTTTGCATTCGCCAGAGAATAAACGGACGCAAAGCCTGAAACCGCAATATCGATCTGCTCCGCTGCGATAGCCTCATTGATAGGAGCGCCGGTGGCAAAAAGTTCTATGCTCACATTCAGGCCGGCTTCCTCAAAATATCCCTTTTCTTCCGCATACAATACCGGAACGCCCATCGTCAAAGCCATAGTTCCGACCCTCAATTCCTCTCTGTCCGAGGCTGCTGCCGTCTCCGTCTCTTCCTCTGTTCCCTGCTCTTTTTCCGATTCCGTTCCGCTCTGAGCCGGAGTGCTCTCCTGCGGCTTGCTTCCGCATGCCGTAAGCCCCGCCACCATAGTCAGGGATAAAACCAATGCCAATAACTTTTTACGTCTCATGTTTTTCCTCCTTTATCCGGTGTGTCGTTTATTTACGTGCGTTATCGCACACGCACCTTGTAAGTATCATTATAGAAATCTACTATATAAAAGTCAATCTTTTTCTTCCTGCTTTCTTATATTTTGTAATAATCATCCAAACACGCAACATCACTTTTGTACAAAATTACCATTTAATAACTTCCTTTTATTGACAATTGACAATATTATGTTATGATATTTATAGTGTTATCGAACACATTATTTTTATTCAGAGGGGATATTATCATGGCTGTTACAATCAAAAAAATTGCCGAGCTTGCAGGTGTTTCCACCGGAACAGTGGACCGTGCCCTCCATGACAGAGGACGCGTGGACGCGAAAGTTGCCCAGCGGATCAAACAGATCGCACTGGAGCTGGACTACCGACCAAATTCCGTCGCCAAAGGACTCTCCAACAGAAAACGCAACATCAAAATTTCCGTTATCCTGCATATCCAAAACAGCAATCTGTATTTTGACGACGTCAAAGCCGGAATCAGAAAATGCCGGGAAGAAATCAAGGACTTCGGGATCACAGTGGACATTCTCCCCTGCCCCGATTACAACGCAGAATGTCAGCTCGCCCTGATCGATCAGACAATAGAAGACGGCGCTAACGCTATCGTCATCGTGCCGATCAACAGCCCTCTGATCAGAGCCAGACTCAACGAGCTCCACGCCTCAAACTATCCGGTTGTTTTTCTGACTAATATAATAGAAGATACGGAATACCTCAGTTTTGTGGGCTGCAACTATGAACTGGTCGGGGAAATCACCGCCGGCTTCCTTCATCTGCTGCATCCGGGCGACGGAAAACTGCTCCTGTTTTCTCCGAGCTTCCAGATGTACGGACACACTCTGCGCGCAAACGGGCTGAAACAGCATCTCGCAAAAGAGTACCCACACATCCGCCTGCAGGAAACTTACGAAATAGCCGGGGATGACATTCAGAATTACCAGATCACCAAAAACGCCCTCTCCCGCTTCCCCGACACAGACATTTTTATCTGTCCGGGCGCCTACAGCCGCGGAAACTTAAAAGCGATTCAGGAACACGGCTACTATAAGAAAGCGCTGATCATATGTTACGATTACTCCGATGAGATCGGTGCAGAGATCCAAAGCGGCAACATCTGTGCCACGATCACCCAATGTCCGCAGGAACAGGGTTATACGGCGGTAAAGATCCTCTTCGAATATCTCACCGCCAACAAAAAGCCGCGCCTAAAAAACCATTACATCCGCAGCCGTATCATCGTAAGGGAAAGCATCTGCGAAATGGAACAGATCAAAGAAGAATATCAATAGACCAAAGAGAAAGAGGGCCGGCGTACCGGTCCTCTGTTTTGAACGTTTTATCCGGTGGGAATTTCATGGCTAGATCTGTGATCTCTGCTCCCTATTCCTCCTTCGCCGCCTCTCTGATCACCGCATTGAGCGCCGCAAACAACACCCCTGCCACGGGCCAGATGATCCAGCTTCTGCCCCACTTATTTCCGCTATAAAAGCTGTAGCCAAGGTATATAGCTGTCACTAACAGCCAGTAAACCCCGGGGAAAAAAGCTACTTTCTTGTTCACCGACTTATTTTCCACGGTGTACTCTCCGCACTGCAGCAGTTTATCAAAACTTTCTTCCACAACGCCCGCTCTCACAAAAAGATATACTCCGCCGGCCACAAAAAGAAGCAAAATACACACGCCTCCGACCAGCGGCACATCTCTTTCCGTAACGAGACTCAACGCCAACAACGGGATAACGCCCACAATGCACAGTACCGTGCCGATCACTATTGACATTCTGTACTTCCCTTCAAAATCGCTTTTCCGCTTCTCCACGATCCCTTCCACACCGTACTGCAGCGAAAATGCTTCCTGCTCAATATATTTATATTTCTCCAACTTCATCCCGTTAAAAATGCAGATGGCCACACCGATTGCCACGACCGACAGCAAAATGATTACACCGAGGATCGACATCCTGTCTTCCCAAACGCTTTCTTCCCAAACCGCGGCCATCATCAAAAGGGCGATCGGAGACAAAATAAACAGAGAAACCGCAGCGGCGATCCTGCCGCACACTTCCCTCGCCGTATTCATATAAGCGTTGGCCTCTTCCACTGACACGATCCGCCCTTCCGGCACATCTTTTCCGCTGATCAGCTCCGTCTCCTCCATCTCGTCCTTTAATAAGTAGTCCGTACTGACGCCGAACAGTTCACTCATCTTTAATATCTTGTCCAGATCCGGGATCGTGGCTCCCACTTCCCACTTCGATACGGACTGTCTGGAAATATTCAACTTCTCCGCCAATTCCTCCTGCGACCAGCTCATTCTCTTTCGCAACGCTATAATTTTTTCCGCTAAAATCATCCTGATACCCTCATCCTTTCCGGTGTCTGTCTTTTTGTATTTCTCCATAAGCGCCTCTGGAATGTCTATATCTTATCCCTCACACCGGTTGCGGGCTACCAAATAGAGTTAGAAATTACGCACCTGACGGTTGCATTTGCCCATTTTATACCGTTTACAGATAAATCAGGTCTTAAACTCCCACTCCTGCCCTTACTTTTTCCACTTCCTCAACGGTGCAGCCGTTTGCTCTGGCAATCGAACTGTTGTCTTTATTACCGGCTTGTATTTCCTTAAAAATCCGAATTCCAAGCTCCAGCCCCTGTTCTTTTCCTATCTCTTTTCCTATCTCTTTTCCTATCATTTCTCCGTCTTCCCGCATCGCTTGATCATGAAGCTCCTGATCAAATCCATAAATTTCCATCTCCACGATTTCCTCCTTATGGTTTCAAAAAACTCTGCAAGGATCTCTTCCGAAATACATTCCTCCACTGCCTGTCTCACCGCCTCTTCCAGTTTTATCCCGTCAATATTATAAAAAACATCGACACCGGATCCACGCGAAACCCCTACGGGAAATCCCACATAAATCCGGTGTCCAATGTCATTTGATCAAAGCGTCAATCTTCTTTCACCTCATTTAACTCCTCGATCCGCTGTACGGAATTACTCCGGATGTCAATGACAGGTCCGCCTTTGCCCTCAATATATTCTCTTGTAATGGTCACCCTCCCGATGTTGTCATCCTTCGGGATCTCATACATGATATCCAACATAAATTCTTCAATCAGCGCCCGCAGGGCTCTGGCGCCGGTCTCCCTCTTTAGTGCCTTCTCCGCGATAGCCTCCAGAGAACTCTCGTCAAACTCCAACTTCACCTCGTCTAACTCAAGAAGCTTCTGGTACTGTTTTAAGATCGCATTTTTCGGCTCCTTCAATATTTTTACAAGCGCCTCTTTATTTAGCCCGTCTAACGTAAACAGGATCGGCAGACGTCCGATAAACTCCGGAATCATGCCGTATTTGCGCACATCCTCCACCGTCACCCTGTTGTGGATGTTTTTATCTTTGTCAAACCGGTCTTTCAGCTCTGCCTGATATCCGATACCGGTCTGCTTGCTGAGACGCTGCTTGATCACTTCCTCCAATCCCGGGAAAGCACCTCCGCAGATAAAGAGGATATTTTTTGTGTTGACTGTGGCTAGGGGTACCATAGCATTCTTGCTGTTCGCCCCTACCGGCACCTCGATCTCCGCACCCTCGAGAAGCTTTAAAAGTCCCTGCTGTACCGATTCTCCGCTGACATCCCGGGAGTTGGTGTTTTTCTTTTTGGCAATCTTATCTATCTCATCGATAAAGACGATGCCGCTCTCCGCTTTCTCCACATCGTTGTCCGCCGCCGCAAGAAGCTTCGTCACAACGCTCTCGATATCATCCCCGATATAGCCCGCCTCGGTCAGAGACGTGGCATCCGCAATCGCTAATGGCACGTCCAAAAGCTTCGCCAGCGTTTTCACAAGATAGGTTTTGCCGCATCCGGTAGGCCCAATCATCAACATATTGGATTTTTCAATCTCAATATCGTCCATAGTTCCCGTGGCCACCCTCTTATAGTGATTGTAGACCGCTACGGAAATCACCTTTTTCGCATGTTCCTGCCCCACCACATACTCGTCAAGCTGCGCCTTGATCTTATGGGGGGCCGGAATGTCCTTGATATCAATGATGGGCTTTGTCTGTTCGCCCTCTTTTTTCTTTTTGATCTTCTGTCTGTTCGGTACGCTGCCTATATTCTGCAGATCCGCCAGATTGATGAAACTGATATTGGGAATGCCCTGATTCACAGCCTTCTTAGGCTTATCCTGCTCCCTTTTATCCGTCTCGTCCGGTTTATCTGTCTCTATAACCGTCTCTGTCCGCGAATCAGTCTCCCCGCTCACCGGAGCCTTTCCTTCGGAGGTTTGATTCGTCATCGCCCCAAAATCATAAAAAGGCGGCATCATTCCCGGAAAATTATACTGGCTCATGGTATCCATTGTCTTGTGCATACAGTCATCACAGACACAGATATTATTCGGCAGCTTAAACATCCTGCCGGCCTTGCTCTCCGGCCTGTGGCAGATAATACATACGTCCTCGTAACCGCCCTGCCCGTCCTCTGTCCTGTTGTTGTTATTGTTATTCTCTGCCATCTCTTTCCTCGCTTATTTTTTCCCAAGTTTCACAGCTATCGTCTGTGACTGGTATTTTCCTTCACTATAGCGCATGATCTCTACATCCACGATCTCTCCTACGGCATAGTATCGAAGCATTTCCGAAAGTTCGTTTGTCGTTCCCACAGGAACCTCATCCAATGCCACAATGACATCGCCTCTCTGCAATCCGGCCTTCTCCGCCGCTTTGTCTTCCTCCACTTCTCTGACATAGACGCCCCTCGGAATGTCATACTCCTCCGCCTGACGTCCCTCCACGTTGGAACAAGTGATGCCGAGATAGCCGCTCTCATTCTCCCGCAGTCTCTCCCGTATCTCTCTTACCTTTAATTTGTCGAGCACCGGAATAGCATCCGTGATCGGAATCGCATAGCACATCCCCTCCACATCCGCAGAGTTGATCGTCATCGTATTGATCCCGATGACCTCACCGGTAACATTCACCAACACACCGCCGGAACATCCCGGATTCATAAAAGCGGTAGTCTGGATCATGACCCTGTCGTCCGAACCGTACTGATTCCCCATCTCGTCGTATCCGCCCCCTATAGGCATGTTTACCGCGCTGACGATCCCCGTTGTCACGGACTGCCCCAACAGCAGGGCATTTCCGATGGATATCACCGCCTGTCCCGCTTTCAGCGTAGTGGAATCCCCTAATTTCGCAATGGCCACAGCCCCCTTCGTCTCCTCGGGTATATCCTCCATCCGCACGGCCAGCACCGCCACGTCCAAATCATTGTCATGGCCCTTCACTCTGGCATCCACCTCAGTCTTATCCACAAATACCACTTTCAAGTCTTCCGTGTCCGCCACCACATGAGCGTTCGTTGCGATTAACAGCTCTGTCTCGCTCTCCCCGATAATAAATCCGGAACCGCCTCCGTCATACTTTCCGTCTCCCCAGTAATAGTCCTCATAACTGTAAACTGCGTTGACGCTCACCACAGAGGGCATAATCCGCTCCACCAGTTCTGACACATCTGTCAGAATTCCCTGCGAGGGTTTTGAGCCGCTTCCTTCCGCCGTCTCTTCAGCTATCTCCAAATCCACCGGCGCAATCTGAGGATTTTCCGGCTGTGCGGAAACCTGACTGTCATTCCCGGATGTCTCTTCCAATAACTTCACCGCATAGCAGATGCCCCCGATACAAAGCACCGCCACCAGACAGACCGCAGCTGCCGCCAGCGCCTTCTTTCCGAAGCTCCACTTTTTCTTTTCTCCGCCGTCCCCATTCCCCGGGATCCCGTAATTTCCCGAAAAATTCCGATCCCCCGAATAGCCCTGATTTCCCTGATAATTCTGATTTCCCTGATAATTCTGATTTCCCTGATAATTCTGGTTCCCCGGATAGCCCTGATTGCCCTGAGGGCCGTAGTGTATGCCGTAATTCTGGTTTGGATAATTATTATAACCGGCATCCGTTCTGCCGCGGTTATTTCCGTAGTAAGGACTATTTGGCAGGGAGTCTCTGTAAGGATTCTGATAATACCCCTGTCCGCTCTGCTGCGGCGCCCGCGGTATCTGTCCGGACATATTCTGCGGAGGCTGTCCCGCGTCATGGTTTTTCCCTGATTCCTGAGGCTTCTGTTCCTGCTGCTCTATCTTTTTTTGTTCTTTGTCATTTTCTTCCTTTTTTCCCATGTTTCCCCTCTCTCATTTCCGCGCGCTTCTCCTGTCGCTTAGCAGACATCTTTTCACCTGATCTGCGAATTCCAGTATTCCCTATTCATAGTATATTTCATAATTCTCCGGAAAGATAGTCTTTTATATTTTTTTCCCAATTGATACCCCAAAAATTTATAAATGCTGGTGATATACATGGGCAGTATCCGTCTGCTCTCCCCTATCTGCCTCAAATGTTCTGCAGTGCGCTTTACAAGCCTGATCCCCTCCGACTCCGAGGGCACTCCCTCAAAAACTTCCGGATGCTGCGCCTGCGAGACCCCCAGATCAAAGTTCCGGCGAAACTGCTCCTTATTCGTGTACTGATGGGAATGGATCACTCTGGCGTCCGCAGTGTAAGCGACCCTGCAGCCCGCTTTGATACAAGCCGCCGCGTAGAGCATGTCCTCGTTGAAGATAGCCCGCCGCACAAATCCCCCTAACTTCTCGTAAATATCTCTCCTGTAGGCGGCACAGACATTGGAACAAAAAAATGTCTTGATCCCCATTTTCTCAATGTCCCGCCCCGACTTGATACAGCTTTCCGCAGGATAGTTGAATTCCCTTGTAAAGCGTTCCACAGGCCCCGCTTCCTCACGCGGAAGCTGCCTTGCGTAAGAAACCGCCACATCCTTCTCCGAAAGAGGGGCGATCAGTTTTTCCAACAGAAATTTATCCTCCGGCATGGCATCCTGAGTCATCATCACAAAAATTTCCGCCGCCGACTTTTTCACCGCTTCTCTCCTCGTCCTCCCGTGGTCGAACTCCCTTTTGGAGATATGGTATATCCTGACATTTTCATAGCGTTTCCGGCGGGGCGTCTCATACTCAAATGCGCTCCAGTATTTCTGCTCCGTATTAAACAGTATGATCCTGTGCACCGGCACAGTCTGGTGCTCGAGCTTCTCGATCACCTTTGCAAATTCTGCTCCCGGCTTATAAACCGGAATGATAACATCTACTTCCTGCATGTGTTTGCTCCCTTGTTCTCTTTTCTTAGCATACCATATTTTTTCCCACATGTAAAATGGACGCCGCACATTGTGCGACGCCCGCTTTGTCATCCTAAAAAATTTCTTTATTCGACCCCTTTCGGTTTATCGTTTATATTTATTAGTCACCTCTGTGATGTGATCACTGTATCCCTGCACTTCAGTGCTGGGCACATATCCGCTCTCATCAAACAGGAATTCATGCAGCCAGCTCACGTTGCTGACCAGATCATTGGGAACGATGGAGTCTCCCGGCGAACCGATATTGCCGGTCCATCTCATATCCTCCCTCGGAAAACCGTCGTCCGCCACAACCCTGTACTGAGATGCCTCTCCCAGAAGTTCCGTGATCTCCGTAAGTCCAAAGGACGTATATACTTCCTCAAACACATTGTTCGCGATCTCTACAAGCTGGGATGGGGAAACATCCTTCGCTTTCTCCATAATCGCCTTGAGCACGTCCCTCTGTCTCTCCGTACGTCTGAAATCGTCACCCTTTGTATAACGGATACGGCAGTACCCTGTGGCCTGCATACCGTCTAACACCTGCATTCCCGTGTTGGTGACAGGAGTGTAATCCCTCTTTAAATTCTCCGCGATACAGTACTGGTAACTGTTCAAGTGTGTGATCTCCGCACTTGTGATATCCATCGGAACGCCGCCCAGCGCATCAATCACATCGATCAGCCCCGCAAAGCCTATGGTCACAAACTCCGAAATATCCAAATCCAGATTCGCATTCAGCATGCTGATTGCCTGCTTCGGGCCGCCGCTCGCGTAAGCCGCATTACACTTGTTGTACTTGTCGTTCCCCAAATTCAGGAACGTATCCCTGTACAGGGAGACCAACTTGATCTCTTTCGTATCCTGATTGATGGATGCCACCATGATCGTATCGCTTCTCGTATTTTTCGTCAGAGCGCCTACCGTGGAGTCCACGCCGAACAGCGCCACATTCCTGTAGCCCTTCATGATCTCAACCTGCTCTTCGCTGACGCCCTCATTGATAACGATCTCCTCCTCCGGAATCTCCAGATAACCCACTTTCTCCGTTCTGGTCACGCCCCAAAGGACTAACAGCATCACGGCAAGCAGCAGGATTTCTCCCACAAAGAGCAAAATTCTCTTTCTCTTCTTTTTAGCTTTAGCCTTTGCGGACATTTTTTTTCCGGAACTGCCCTTTGCGGAACTTTTCTTTCCGCCGGAAGAAGTTTTCTTTCGGGAAGACGAGCCACTTCTTGAAGCTACCGCATTCCCTGAGTTCTTTCTTTTGCCCGAAGAGGAAGATGATCTGCCGGAAGAAGATTTCTTCCTCGGCTCATCATACTCATAATCATCATATTCGTATTCGTCATATTCATACTCAAAGTCTTCATCATCCCGATATCTTGGTGCCATAGCCTCTTTATCCTTTCGCATTTTACTTTTTCCGCTAGTACGCATTTTTATTTACAAACCCTTTGAATATCGTCAGGAACAGGATCCTGATGTCAAATTCCAAGGTCCAGTTTTCAATATAATACAAATCGTAGTCAATCCGCCTTTCAATGGAGGTGTCTCCCCGCAGTCCGTTTACCTGCGCCCAGCCGGTAAGCCCCGGCCGTACCTGATGTTTGATCATGTAGCGTGGTATTTTTTCCTTAAACTCTTCCACATATCTGGTCTGCTCCGGTCTCGGCCCCACAAGACTCATATCCCCCCGCAGTATATTGAAAAGCTGGGGCAATTCATCCAGACTGGTCCGTCTGATAAATTTTCCGACTTTTGTCACTCTGGGATCGTTTTCCACCGTCCAGCCCGCCCCAGCCGTCTCTCCTTCCGCTCTTCGCATGGAGCGGAACTTGTACATGCGAAACGGCTTATTATGTCTGCCGATTCTCTCCTGCGCAAAAATGATCGGCCCTTCGCTGGTCGCTTTTACCAGAATCGCAATGATCAGCATGAGCGGCGAAGACAAGATCAGTCCCACAAGCGCACCCACAATATCTACCGAGCGCTTCACCGCCCTGTTGCTCATTCTGGTGAGAGGTACGTGTCTGATGTTGATGACCGGCAGCCCCATCAGATCTTCCGTGTAGGGTCTGCTGGGAATGATGCTGTTGTAATCCGGAATAAATTTTGTGTGCACCCCGGACTTCTCACACTGCGTCACAATATCTTCCAATCTGCTGTACTGGGAAAGGGGCAGCGTGATCGCAATCTCATCCAGCTTATTCTCCGGCAGGATAATCTTCAGATTATCGATCCTTCCCACCACTTTTATCCCTTTATATAATGTCCCTCTGGGAGTCACATCGTCCAAGATCGCGTGAACTACATACCCCCACTGCGGGTTCGATCTTACTCTGTCAATATATTCCTCCGCCGCTCTTGAGTAACCCACCAAAAGCACATGCTTGATATTATAGCCCCTGCGGCGCGCTATCACCAACACTCCGCGCAGACTGAGTCGGAAGGCTGACGTCAACACAATATTGAAGCACACAAACATGGCGATCATGGAACGGGAAAAGTGTTGCTGCCATATGATGAACAGCACGGAGGTCATCCCCACCGCTCCAAGAACATTCGCTTCCATGATCCGCAGCAGTTCGCCGCCCGGACCGGAACCTCTCTTTGCCGTGTAAAGTTTACAAAATCTGTAAATAATCAGATACGCCGCAACAATATAGGGAATGGCGCCAAAATAGGTTTCCATCGGCAGGTAAAAATCACCGGTCTTTACATTGCCGAGGGGCGTCTCAAATTTGATCCACCATGCCAACATATAGGATCCCGTAATGATCAGCGCGTCGATGATCACATGTAACCCATTCAGGTATTTCTGATTATTTTTTATCATATCAATACCTATATCTGCCAAAATATTACAGTATTTATTCTACAACTATGACATTTTACAATATTATTATAGAAATTACAAGGTTTTCATCCCAAAAACCTCCTGATGATGTTTATCCACAGCTCCCACTGTATCCTCAGATAGTTTCCGAGATGTTTCCACCGGAAAGGAACGTGCATTTCCCTTCCGCCCTCCTTATAGTATATCCGAAATCCGCGCATCAGTCCCCGCAGGTAAATCTTTCCGAATCCTTTCTTCCAGAAAAATAAAGCTTTGATACAAAATCCTGCCGCCAGCAACGGCAAATTGACGACCACCTGCAGAAACGGCATATTCTTTTCAATTAAATAGATGCTGTTGGCAGAGGAAAGGTTTATCTTAAATTCATTATATCTCGAGCCGGAGGCCGCACTGCCCGCATGATAAACCACCGCTTTCGGCTCGTATAAGTTATGATAGCCATAGATTCCTGCCCTGTATCCGATATCCACATCCTCCAGATAGGCGAAATGACGTTCGTCAAAAAGACCTATTTCCTCCAGAATGCTTCGTCTGTAGATGGCCGCGCCGCCGCAGGCGGCAAATACTTTTCTTGCGCTCTCATACCGTTTAGAGGCTTTCTTTCCCTTGCCGTAATCGTAAGCCCAGCCAAGAGCGCAGTAATAGTCACCGGCGTTGTCCATTCTGTCCGGCTCTCTCATCATGCGCATCTGCGCGCCCGCAGAAAACGCCTTCTCATCTCTCTCAAGAGCCTCCTCCATCGCTCTCACAAAGCCTTTATCAATAGTCAAATCGTTATTTAACAAGATTACGTAGGGTGTATCAGAGGCCAAAATCCCTGCATTGACAGCTCTGCAGAATCCGGTGTTCTCCCCCATGCGGATCACCTGCACGCCCTCCGTCCGCTCCGCCGCTTCGGCGCTCCCGTCCGTGGAGCCGTTGTCTACCACGATAATCCGCGCCGGATGTTCTTCGGTATCTTCCCGGATGGAAGACAGGCAGTTTTCCAGATATTTTATGCCGTTGTAATTCGGGATGACGATCGTGGACTTCATCGCCTCACCCGGATCTGCGGATCCCATAATAACTTTAAACCTCTCTCTTCAAAAACTGTGCATAACTCCATGCTGCGCTGTCTCCAGATGCGCTCGTCCAGTCTGTTGCAGTACGTGGTATCCCGCTCTTTTATTTTTTCCACATAGGGAACTTTTATGATTTTTTCAAAAAGCGGAATGTCTTCCCGACGTAAGATCATAGTTCTTGCATCCAATCCCACAGTATCCCTGCATACCGCAGCCACGTTGCCCGGCCCCGAAAAGAAACTGTAAAGCCCTTCAAAAGGACAGCTTCCGCTCTCCATTAAGATACCGCTTGTTATTTTATTGTTCCGATCAAGCACCGAACCGCCCACTGCAGCCACATCCGCTCTTTCGGCCAAAATATCCTGTTCATAGGATATCCTGTAAAATCCCACATGCTCAGTATCGAGAACTTTTCCTTTTATACCTTTTGTATCCAAAAAATCCTGCACCGCCCGCTTCCCCGCCTCATAGGCGTAAAGTTTGCTGGCGGAATTCCCCGCCGTGGAGAGAGCATGACAGCGCCAGTGATAGAGCACCCGCTCCACATGGACGATCTCTCCCCCGCCCACACATTCCTGAGCCCGCAGGATTAGATCGTAATCCTGCGCCCCATCGTAGGCCGAACGAAATCTCAAAGATTTCATCAGCTCTGCTTCCAGTACAAGAAAATGGCAGATATAGTTATTTGAGAGCAGAAAATCAAAATTAAATCCCGATTTTATATTTGGTTCGTAAAAATTATGACCGGTCTCGTCGCACTTATCCTCATCGGAATACAGAAACTTCACCGGTTTGCCCTCCTGTTCAAAGTGCGTGTTTATAGCCTTTACCATCTCGTACAGAGCGTCCGGCGTCAACAGATCGTCATGATCCAACAATCCGATATACTCCCCCGAAGTAAGCGCTATGGCCCGGTTGCTGTTGGCCGATATCCCTTCATTTTTCAATAACGCGTGGTATTTTATTCTTTCAGCCTGCTCAGCCGGCAGACTTTTTTTCTTTTTCTCCGCGCATTTTTTTACCCGATCGCTTTCGCTTGCGTCCGCCAGAATCAATTCCCAATTTTCGTAGCTCTGAGCCGTCACGGAATCGATCAGCGCCTCCAGAAATTCCTCTTTTGTCTCGTAGGCCGGCACCGCAATGCTGATCAACGGCATTTTCTGAAAGACAACGCCCCTCTGCCTCTCCAGTTCCTCTTTTTCCGGGGGCTGATAAAAATAGTCCGCATCGTAACGAGCGGTGAGCCGCTCGTATGCCGTGCCCACCGCTTTCTTTACGCCGTTACGTTTCATGTAGTTCATTGTCTTTCTGATATTTTGCCGTACCATCATCACAATTATTACAGCAGCGCCTTCACCGCTTCCGTCAGCGCTTCGACTTTCGCCTGCGCGTCCTCCAATCCTGTGCCTTTAACGCCCATGTAAAACTTGATCTTCGGCTCCGTGCCGGAGGGACGTGCACAGCACCATGAGTCGTTCTCCAGCTCAAAGTACAGCACGTTGGACTGCGGAAGTCCCGTGGACTTCACTTCTCCGGTCGCCATAACGACCGCTTTATCCAGATCGTAGTCCCTCATCTCCACCACTTTCAGATCGCCAAAGTTCTTCGGCGGGTTGTTCCGCAGCTTATCCATGATAGCCGCGATCTGTCTCGTGCCGTCGATCCCCTTCATAGTGATCGCGTACTGTGTCTCTTTATAGTAACCGTACTTCTCGTACAAATTGATCATCTGATCCCAGAGCGTGATGCCGTGCTTTTTGCACCATGCCGCCACTTCACACAGACACATGACAGCAACGATGGCATCCTTATCTCTCGCGTGGGTTCCCGCAAGACAGCCATAGCTTTCTTCCAAACCAAACACATAGTTGTAGTTGTGGTTTTCTTCAAACAGTTTGATCTGCTCGCCGATAAACTTAAAGCCGGTCAGCACTTCCACAAACTTCGCCTTGTAGTCCTCCGCAATGGCGCGGGTCATATTTGTCGTCACAATGGTCGTTACCATTGCCGGATTTTCAGGCATCTTGCCTGTGGCCGTCCGCTCGCGCATAATATATTCCGCGATCAGCATCCCCGACATATTGCCGGTGAAAGAAACATATTCTCCGGTGGCCTTGTCTTTCGCGTAGATGCCAAGTCGGTCTGCATCCGGATCTGTAGCTAACACCACGTCCGCATCCACTTCTTTTGCCAGCTTTAAAGCTAACGTAAAGGCTTTCGGATCCTCCGGATTCGGATAGTCTAAGGTCGTAAAATCGGGGTCGGGCAGTTCCTGCTCCGGCACCACATAGACATGCTTAAAGCCAAGTTCCGAAAGGATCCGTCTCACCGGCACATTACCCGTGCCGTGGAAAGGCGTGTAAACGATCTTGATATCATCCGCCATCTCCTCTATCACTTCCGGATGGATGATCTGCTTCTTCAGCTCTTCCATGTATCTGTCGTCGATCTCTTTGCCGATCACCTGATACAGACCTTCCGCCATAGCTTTCTGCTTCTCCATGGTCTTCACATCGTTATAGTCCGTCACGGCCCGTACTTCCGCGATGATCTCTTTATCTTTGGGTGCCGTCACCTGCGCGCCGTCCTCCCAGTAAGCTTTGTAGCCGTTATATTCAGGGGGATTATGGCTTGCCGTCACCACAATACCGGAAATGCATCCAAGCTCCCTGATAGCAAAGGAAAGTTCCGGTGTGGGGCGAAGCGCATCGAACACATAAGTTTTGATCCCGTTGGCTGCAAGACATAACGCCGCTTCGTCCGCAAACTCAGGCGACATTCTTCTCGAATCGTAGGCGATGGCAACGCCCTTATCCTGCCCGCCCTGCTTTATGATGTAATTGGCCAGTCCCTGCGTGGCTTTCCGCACCGTATAGATATTCATACGGTTCGTGCCGGCGCCGATGACGCCCCTAAGACCGCCTGTACCAAACTCCAATTCTTTGTAAAACCGGTCTTCTATCTCTGTCTCATTGCCCTCAATGCCGCGAAGTTCTTCCTTTGTCGCCTCGTCAAAATAGGCGTCCGACAGCCAGAAACCATACTGCTCTTTGTAATCCATCGTAAACCCTCCTTTTTTGTATTACTAGCCATAGGTAATTGCGAATCGCATTGATCCTGTCGTTTTGCTTGTGTAAAACATACGATCCAAAGCAGGCACGCTTTCGCTGCGGCTCGACCGTAGCGGCAGTAAGTTCATGTGAAATTTTCAATTTCACATTTGCTAACTGCCGACGGTCTCACAGCGCCTGCTTATGGATGCGTAAATTTTACACAATCAATACTGCCGAAAATGCGGGTTCGCAATGCCTAATTACTGGTTATACCATATATGCTAAGAGTATACCATATCTTTCCTTGAATGGGAATAACTTTCTCACTGGTTTATCCGCAGCGCATAGTCGCTGCGATCCAGCGAAAAGTTGGGGTTGTAGTAGGGATCTCCCTCTGCGAGTTCTTCTTTCCACTTCTCCCTGAATCTGGCGGATTCCTCGTCGTAGCGTCTGGCTTTTTCCCCGCCGTCATCCAAACCCCTCGAAATGGATTCAAAGTGATAAAGCTCACAGTACGGATTCCAGACATTCAAATAGCCCTTTTCCCTCAGGCGCAGACAGAAGTCCACATCGTTCAGGGCGATGGCAAAGTTCTCGTCCAGTCCCCCGAGTTCCTCATACAGCGCCCGTTTCACCATCAGGCAGGCTCCCGTCACCGCCGACACATCCTGAGCGTAACAAAGCCTTCCCATATAGCCCAGATTTGTCCTTGCCTCCTTGTAGTGGGTATGCCCGGCCGTCCGGTGCGCCCCCAGTCCGATCACGATCCCCGCATGCTGAATGGTCCTGTCCTCATAGTAGAGTTTTGCTCCGGCGGCTCCCACATCGGGACGCTGGGCGTACATCAGCAGTTCTTCCAGCCAGTTGATCGAGATCACCTGCGTATCGTTGTTCAATAACACCAGATATTCCCCTGTGGCAAAGGAAACGCCGAAATTGTTGATCTTGGAATAATTGAACTCACCCTCGTAACGCACGATACGGATGTTTTCATATTTCTCAAGCGTCTTGTAATAGTCTTCGATCTCCTTCGTCTCGGAATTATTTTCCACGATGATGATCTCATAGTTATCGTAGGTGGACTGTTTCAAGACAGAATCCACACATCTTGACAGATCCTCCACATGATCCTTGTTCGGGATCACGATGGATATCTTCGGATTCCCCTGCACTTCGTATTTGACACGGAAGATCGTCTCGAAGGCCTTGGTGCTGACGATCTCAAAATTCTCAAAACCGTTCACCCTCAAATGATCCGCCACGGCGTTCCTCGCCGCCTCAATGGCATAGCTCTTCGCACCGATATCCGCCGCAACGCTGGCCTTGTGGGAACGCCAGTAATACAGAAGCTTAGGCACATGCACCACATGCTTCGCCTTCGAGGTCAGGCGCAGTATCATGTCGTGATCCTGACTGCCGTCAAAGCGGGATCTGAACAACTCCATCCCCTCAAGCAGTTCTCTGTCGAAAACGCTGAAATGGCAGATATAGTTGTTGGCCCGCAGATTATCGATGGAATAGTCCGGCTTAAAGTGCAGCGTCAGCATATGATCTATCGTCTTATTTCCCTTAAAGGTCGTCTCATCGCAGTACAGATAATCCGCTCCCTCCCCGCAGATTCTTAACATATACTCGTAAAGCGCCGCAGGGTGCAGAATATCGTCGTGGTCAAAAAGGCCTATGTAGCCGCCCTTGGCCATCTTCAGACACTCATTGGTGTTCCCCGATATCCCCTCGTTCTTCTCCAGTTTCCGGTAGCAGACCCGCTCATCTTTCGACGCGTACTCCCGACAGATCTCCCCCACATAGCTATGATCGTCGTCGGAACCGTCCGCCAGACAAAGCTGCCATTTTTCATAGGTCTGATCCAGTACGGACTGCAGCATCTCAAGCAAAAATCGCTTAGGCGTATTGTAGAGAGGCACCAGAATGCTGAAGCAGATATCTCTGGAAAATTTAGTATTGCGTTGTCTCTCCCGTTCCTCGGGCGTCGGAAAACTGGCCGTGCCGTGCTGCGCTCTGGCCTGTCTCTCGATCATCTTATTTCTGATCTTGTTTGCGACGCCCCTGAGAGAACCGTACCTGCCTATTCTGTCCTTTGTCCGCTTCATAAAGTGATAAAGGCTCCTGACCGGTTTCGATATCTTCCAGATGCCGCTTCCCTTGATCCGCGAAAGCTTCTCCGACAGATCCTCCACCTGAGCGTTTGCGTCCGACAATCGCCCCGATAATGCGGCCGCCTTTCTGCGCTCCCTGAGATAAGCTTCCCTGTAGTAGACAAGCTGCTCCTCCTGAGACAATTCCTCGGGCCTGATCTCTGCCCTGCTTCCCTGTTGTTTCCCCAATGTCAAAACTCCTCCCGCTAAATCTCCATCTCCCGGCCGGCCCGTTTATATGCAGTCTTTCCGGTGCATAAATTTCTGTACAGCATCCCTGCCGAGTATTTTCCTTTTGTTAAATCATCTTTTAATATTTTGCATGTGAAGCCCGAGAGCTCTATATTTGTCTGCAGCGGCAAAATCGCCTCCACGTCGGGTCGTCTGCGCTCCTTCACCGGAAAACGATAGTAGTGATCTCCATTCTCCGCCTCCAAAATAAACCAGCGCTCAAACAAGCAGTTATCCTGCCCAAGCATATAACACCATCCCTCGGCCTCCAAAATATCCGGTTCCTCCAGATACAGCTTTCTCCTGTTTTCAAGCTGTTCAAGCGTCAGCATCACCCCGTCGGAGCAACTCTTTTCCAGCTCTTTTTTCCCCTCAAACCTCTCGCAGGATGCGGCGGGAAAAGGCCGCTCATAGGGAAAGCGGTAACCGATCCGGTAATCCAGCGCATACCCCGCAAGTTCTTCACTGTAATAAGGATCATACCCTAAAAATAACGGATGTTTTTTATATAATTTTGCTTTTTCCCCCAAAAGCCGCCGCCACTTCTCGTCGGATTCCCCGTCAATTCCTCTGCTGGCGGATTCGTGATGCAGCAGCACTGCGTCGTTTCGAAGAACATTCCGGTATCCCCGCTCCGCCAGCGTAAAACAAAAATCCACATCATTATAGGCCACCGCCATGCTCTCATCCAAACCGCCGGCCTCCTCGTAGACGGTCTTTCTCACCAACAGACAAGCCGCCGTCACAGCTATCATATCATAGCTCACCGTATTGTGCCCGTAATAATATACCCTGTCGTCGGGGAACGTTGTCATCTTGTGGGAGGGACCTACATGCATATTGGTGACCCCGGCATGCTGCATCTTCTCCTCCTCCGGATACCACAGCTTCGCTCCCACCGCGCCTGTACCAGAAAGGCAGGCCTGCCCAAGCATCAGCCGCAGCCAGTTCTTCTCAATGATCTCTATGTCGTCGTTGAGCAGCAGAATATACTCTCCCTTCGCCCGACTGACGCCCAGATTGCACATGGCGGAAAAATTAAATTCCATCGGCTCATAGAGATACAGACAAGCCGCCTCTTCTTTTTCCAGCAGGGAACGAATCTTCTCACGGTTCTCCGCCGTGCTGCCGTTGTCCACAACGATAAATTCCACTCTCTCCCGCAGCCCCGGCAGATCCGTCCGCTCCAGAAAAGATCCGATGCACTTTTCCACCAGTTCCGGATGATCCTTAGACGGAATGATCACAGACAAAAGGGCATTTCCTTCCTCCTTCACCGCAACTGTCCACACATCGGGATGCAAGGTCTGATAAGAAACGCTTTCAAAGCCGATTTCTTTTATAAAATCTTGTTTTAATTTTACAAATTCTTTTTCGAAGCCCCAGAACTCCGGGTGAGTATCTTTTCTCATTTCCCCCGTGTGCAGATAGTATTCCCTATCCGGCGCTGCCTCTTCCAAAGAAGCGTTGTTCCGATGATACAGAACCAGATCCGTGCACAGGATCTCCGGCAGAATTTCTCCCTCTCTTCGTCCTTCTACCGCATCGTACACGGCTCCTGACCGCCAAGGCCTGTTTTTCTCAAAGTTCACTGCGCCGGCACGTCTGAAATAAGGTTTCAACAGGCGCAGCACATAATCGTACAGATTACGGCGCTCATCCGGGTATCCTGCCAGAATAGTCTTCTCCGCCCAAACTCTGTCCACCGCAAAATAACTGCCAAAATAGAAAAAGCCAAGCAGCGTGTCCGGAGAAAAGCAAGGCTTGAACCACGGGAAACTTCTCTTCTCCTCTGTCCGTTTATCTTCCGCCCCGCAGAGCAATTTCGTACCCGGATATGCACAAAAAAATTCCTCTATATAAGTCAGCGCCCGCTTATCCAGTTCCTCCGCATGTTCCGCGAACAGCAAAATATCCTCCCCGGCGTTCTCACCGGTGATTTTCCGCAGATCTTTTATCCCCGCAAGTTCTCCGTAGGAGATCACCAGACATCTTCGTTCCGTCTTCTCTTCCCTCGCCAGATCTCCCAGACATCTCTCCCACAGGGATTCTTCCTCCTGTGCGATCCACTGCCCGTAACTGTCCCTCTGGCTCTCCAGACGTTCTGCATAGGCGGCGGAAAGTTCTGCCGCCTGCGCTCCATTCGCCCCTTCCGTCCGCTCCCTTGCGGTGAGGCCGCGGGCAACTTTGCGGACACCTCTCTTTAAGAAGGAGGGAATCTTTGACACTTTATAGAGCGGATTTGCACAGATCGATTCATACTTCGCCTGCAGCTCCTCCCGTTTTGCCTCTGCGTCGGCAGTCTCCCCCGCCAAAAGAGTATTCGCCTTTTTTTCCTTCTCGTATGCCTTCCGGTAATACTCGCACCAGTTATACTCCACGACACTCCTCCGTCCGCTCCCGCACCGTCAGCACTTCGGGAACAAATTTGTAAAGCTTTTGCCTTGAACAGGTATCCTCCCAGAAATGTCCGATCATATATCTCCCGGCAGGCAGCGCATCCTCCGCGATCCAAATGCTCACGCCGCACAGTTCGGGATGATTGATAAAGGGCAGGTTCTCCTCCAGATCCGGTCTGTAACAGCCTTCAAAAGGAACTTTCCAGTATGTCTCCTTCTCCTCATCCATCGAACGAAGCAGCAAACTTTTTTCATAACGACTGTTATCTATGCTGACAGCGTAGGAACATCCCTGAATATAGTAGTCGCCGCCGCCGGATCTGCCGGTCTCCCAAGCACATCTGTCCCCGGCAAACTCTATGCCCATATAAAGGCTGTCATTGTGCCACTCCGCTTTCATTTCCGTTTCCATTCTGATCACGTCCGCTTTTTTCGACAGCCGCCGCTCCTCAAAACGGGAGGCCGGTTTAAAGCCCTTGTCCAAAATATCCGTCACCAGTTTTCCCGAATAGTAAGGGTCATGGTTCCACATCTCCGGATAGGCCGCATAGAGGAAATCTCTCTCCCCGTGCAGCCGTTCCAGCTTCTCAAAGTCAGCGTCCAAGCCGCGGCTCAAAGATTCATGGTGATACAAAAAAGTGTCGTTGCAGCACACGTTTGTGTAGCCAAGCCTCAGCAGTTTAAAGCAGAGTTCCACATCGTTGAAGGCAACCTGAAGCTTCTCCGAAAAGCCGCCTGTCCTCTCAAAGACGTCTCTCCTCATCAACATGCAGGCGCCGGTCACCCCGCTGACGTTCACCGCGCATCTGTTATAGCTGTGATAATGATCCTCATTATCCCAAGAATACTGCAATTCATGGGCCGGCCCCAGATGAATGCTCGTGATGCCCAGATGCTGTATTTTTTTGGAGTTCGGATACAAAAGTTTTGCCCCCACGGCCCCCACATAGTCCTTTTCCGCTCTCGATAGCATCAGCCTCAGCCAGTTTTCCTCCACGATCTCCATATCGTCATTGAGAAATAAGAGGAATTCTCCTCTCGCCTCCTTTGCCCCCAGATTGCACATCGCTGAAAAATTAAATGGCATCGGCCGATAGAGATAACGGAATCTGTATTCCTCCACTATGCGGTTATTCATTTGTAAAATCTTGTTTTTATTTTTATCATTACTCCCGTTATCTATCACAATGATCTCGATATTATGATAATCGGTCTCACCGCGTAAGGAATGGATACATTTAGAGAGCACCGCGGGATTGTCCTTCGACGGAATAATGACGGACACTAATTTCTGATCTTTTTTCTCCGTCGGAATCTCTATATCGGAATACAGATGGCCCTTTTTGATCTCATCAAAAACGGATTCTCTCCCCCAGTCTCCATCCTGCGTCCCATCCTTTGCCGTCTCCGGAGCTCCATCTTTCTTTTCCGCCGCCCAAAACAGGATCTTTTCCATATGTCCCGCTTCTTTCGCCGCATCTATACAGCAGAGCACCGCATCATAGAGTTTTTTTCGGAATGTCAGTTCTTCCTGCGCCTCCCCGCCGTAAAGACTGCTCCTGCTCTTTATCTTATCAGCCGCCTCCTGCGCCAGCGTGCGCCGCAGCGCAAACACATTCCCGAAATAAAAAAAGGACTGCAGCAGATCCGGCGACCAGCCCGGCTTCAGATAATCGCTCTCATCGCCGTAAGCGATCTTGCAGGAAGGGTGTTCCAGAAAATATCGCTCTGCCTCCCATGCCGCCCGTTCCGCCAGACGCGAAGGCTCTGTGGCCACAAGCCAGATCTCCTCTTCACCACTCCCTGCATTTTCCGTAAAAAGCCTCTCACAAAATTCCAAGACAGAGAGAATTTCCACGGAAAGCCCCTCTTTCCCGCTCTTTTCCACCGTTTCCTTCCAAGCCGTAACGTCTTCTTTCTCCTGCTCCGCCATCTTTTTCAGCCAAACGCCATAAGGAACGGCTTGTCTGGCAAACCGCTCCTTATAATACCGATGTCTTTTCTTTACCAAAACGCTCTGCACGGCTCTCTTGATCCGATTGCTCATAAGCGAAACCTCCTCTTCGCCGCATTTTCCACATCCAACGCGATATCTCTCTCCAGCAGAGAGCGCTCCATACAGAGCTTCAGCACATTTTTCTCCTCAAATATCTGCCCCTCCAGATCGATCACCAGATTGGGATCATCCGTCGGAAAAACAAAACTGCCTGTATTGTCCAATTCCGTACCGTTTGTCGTCAGCACAGAATTTTTTCCGCTTCGCACAAGTTCCCTGTCGTTCCACTTCAATTCCCTGATTCGCACGATACAGTCCTTGCACGCCGGATCGACGCGGAGTTTGCGTACCCCGGGATTCAACTCCCAAGTCAGATAAAGGACTCCCTGCTCGTCTCTTTCCAGACACTCGGCCCGGTCCGCGAAGAATGAATCCTCCTCCCGAAAACCCTGTCCCCTATCCTCAAAGATCTGGATCCGCTGCTGAAAATTGTCAAGCCGCCGCCTCTCCACGAGATCTTCCCTGTCAAAACATTCATGCCCGATCAGTCTCCACAACTCCACCATGGAGCAATGCTTCCCGGTCACAAAATGCTGAAACTTCTTCTCCTGCGCCCGGTATTCCTCCGCCTCCTCGTCCTTCACATCCAGTTCCAGCATCACGCTGTCCAAATCCAATTTGTTTCTTTTTTCATCCTCCAACAGATAGCAGTAGAGAGCGCGGAAGGCCAGCTCCTTCGTTTCCACCTGCTTACCGAAAGTCCACTCGTAGTCGATCAGTGTCCAGACGCTGTTCACAAGTCCGTCAAAGGGCTTTGCGGCGTCCTTCGCACTGATCATGATATTGGAAAAAATCAAATCAAAATCCGACACCGCCACCGCTTTTCCGCTGTGATAATCCAACATGCTCAAGTATTTCCGGAAAAGCTCTAAAAATGTCTCCATATCGTTCCGCTCCAGACAAGCGTCCAACAGTTCCGCCAAAGTCACTCCCTGAATATATTCCAGTTCAATATAGGGCTTCTCCTTTTCCTCCTCCACGAGTTTGCAGCGGTTTATCCGCAGTTCTCCTCCGGTATAGCGGTCTTTTAACTTCCTGTAGGCCGCCTCAATATTTCTGATATGCTCTGCGGCCTTCCGGCCCAGCGGAGACTTCCTCACGACAAATTGTCTAGGCCGAATCCCCGCCGCTCCCAAGACGCTGTCCGCCCTGCCTTCCAACATCTCCAATGTAAGCGGCAATATCTCCGTCCGTATCTGGTACTCCTTTTTTCTGTCATTGGAATATTTTGCATAACAGATATCCGGCTTCTTCCCGAGAACGACCAGATAGGAGTTTGAGTACAGCGGAAACAGCCCTTCCCGCAATATATTGTCAAAAGCTTTCCTCTCGTCAAAAAGAACGATCCTGTCTCTGTCAAAGTTGCGCATATTCATGGAAAGTTCCCCGGGCTTTGGCTGATATTCGTCCGAATAAAGGCTGACCATAAATTTGTAATCCGGATACGGATAATAAAAAGCATACTCATCAATACCGCAATTTTGAAAAATGTTTTCCAGCCCGTGCCTCGTAAATGTCCTCACACCGCCGCCGTCCGGATAGCCCTCGATCCCCGAAAAGAATTTTCCCAAATGGTCCTCTCTGCACCCGGCCCAATACTTTAATCCAAATTTATTTTCTATGGCAATCACAATACGCCCGTTTTTCTTCAAATGACGCTTTATAATGTTAAGAAAAGTTTCAAAAGGCGTATCGCCGCCGATGTAAGCTTTCGCATACTCAAATACGCCGATCAAAAAGATATAGTCGTAATCAGCAGGCAGCGAAGGTTCGATATCCTGAAAGTTTCCCACATGGATCGTGATATTGCCGCAGTCCATATGCCGGTACGCGTTGATCATACTGCGCTTTTTTGACAGATCCACACAGGTGACGCTGCCGGCTTTTTCGGAAAGAACACCCGTTATGGCTCCACAGCCCGCGCCGATCTCCAAAACTTTCGCGCTTTTGTCCACCGGCAGCCACTCCACAATATTCTCCCGCTGCGCAGACAGATGGTACAGCACTTCCCAGCTTTTTGCCTCCTCGATCACCCGGGGATACTCCACCTCCGCATAATCTCTGGCAATATGCAGCAATTCATCCTCCACCGCTCCGTCGCAGTACACATCTTCGCCGGAATAATATGTTAAATCTAAATTTACTTTTCCGATTTGTTCTGTTTTTGCCACCGTTTTCGTTCCTTTCCGGTCAACCCGCTTTTATCCGATTCCTCTGTAGGGGATGATTCTTTTTTTCTGTTTCTCTTTCCCCTCCGTCACTTTGATTTCAGACTCGGGATCATAGAAGCCCACGGTATCCTTATCCGATATCACAGTCATATTTAACACATCGTACAGCCGGTGGTAAACCGTAAAGTCATTTCCCTCATAGCCGGTCACCCCCAGCGACAGCAGATACTCCCCACCCTGCAGATTCATGCGCTGTGTAAACGTGATCTCCTTGACTTCCCCGGCCTTCACCGGTTCCAAAAAAGCCCGTTCCACCATAGTATTCGTACCGGTGATCTCAGTGCCCTTACTGTTTTTCACAGTAAACGCAAAGATCGGAGCCGGGCAGTCCTCCTCAAAGCTTACTCTCATGCGTACCACATAATCCTGCCCTTTGATCACCGCCGTGGTCCGCGTACCGTTCCCGTCTGTCAGGCTGTATTCCGCGATCCTCGCCTTTTTGGAGCCGTACTCAAGCAGCTCCGGATTTACTCCCTGTTCCGGGGCCTGTTCTTTTTTCTTTTTCCCCTGCACACTGTCCGCCGCCTTCTCGCGAATCTCCTCATCCTGCAACAGATTATCGCGCTCCGCATGATCCGGTATCTCATATTGCCCCACAAGCACCTGCTTGTAGACGTCTATCATCTCTTTCGGACTTCCCTCTCCCAACTTTTCACCTTTGTTAAGCAGCACCACCCTGTCACAATATTTACTGATACTGCTCAAATCATGGCTTACAAAGACGATAGTCTTGCCCATTTCCTTAAATTCCTCAAACTTATGATAACATTTCGCCTGAAAGAACACGTCGCCCACGGAGAGCGCCTCGTCCACGATCAGAATCTCCGGGTCGATATTGATGGCCACCGCAAACGCCAGCCTCACAAACATCCCGCTGGAATAAGTTCTCACCGGCTGATAAACATATTCCCCGATATCCGCAAAATCCAGAATGTCCTGCAGCTTTTCATCGATCTCCTTCTCCGAAAAACCGATCATCATGCCGTTCAAGTAAATATTTTCAATCCCGTTGTACTCCATATTGAAGCCCGCTCCGAGCTCCAAAAGTGCGGATATCCGTCCGTTTACCACCACTTCTCCGCCGCTCGGATTCAATACGCCGGTAATGATCTTTAATATCGTAGACTTGCCGGATCCGTTGGTGCCGATGATACCAACGCACTCTCCCTGACAGATCTCCATATCGACGCCTTTTAAGGCATAGTGTTTTTTATGCCTTGCTTTTTTCGTCAGCCCCAGCGCCTCACGCACTCTGTCAGACGATCTGTCATATAATTTATATACTTTTTCCACTCCCTTTACGGAAATGGCAACAGGTTTTTCCTGCGACATGTTTTCTCTCCTCTATTCCTCCGGCGATCCGACTCTCAACACAACCGAATTTTTACCGTACCAATCCGCCATAGCCCGGTTCTCCTCCGCGCCCGGATCCTCGCTCAGCTCCCCAAGACACAGCATCCACGGCTTATAAAGATAGGGCTCAAACACCACATCCGTCTCATCGCTGCGCAAAAGCTTTAGTCTCTCCTGATATTCCGAATAAAAATTGTAAGCCTCGCCGGTGTGTATATAATAGTAGGCTCCCCACGATGTAAAATCTCCGATGGGGTTCGTGGACGTTCTGACGATCAACAGCATAAACATAGCCGCCAGCACATAACACAGCCACGGACATCCTGTTTCGGACGCCTGTCCGCCTCTTTTTTTTAGGCGCAGGCGAAGCCACCCGATCCAGTATACCTCATTGACCACAAGCAGAATCTGAAAAGTGATCCGCACCGCGTTGAGCGCCCTGCTGAGTCCCGCATGGCCCAGAGAATAAAGGCTCGGTGTAAACCCCGAAGCGTAGAGGCAGATCGACCAGACAAGCACAAGCCCCGGCAGCCTGAAAGAAAAATCGCTTTTTCCCACAACCTGCCAGATGATCGGTATCAGTAAAATCAGAATGGCAAGGGTCATCCAGCCCGTAAATTTTCCCAGATGCAGAAATGCTTCCACAAAGGAACGAAAAACCGCCTTGATCGGCGAATAACCCCACCCCTCATAGAACGCGCTCCTCACCTGATTGCCGGGCGCCGACACATTTTTATAAAAAGCAAAAGCATAGACTGCCGCGGCAGGGAGATAACGCAGGATCTTTTTCCTGTCTGCAAAAAACACAAAGACCATCAGCGAACCAAGCAGCACAAGTCCCTGCAGCGTCGTCACGAAATTGCTGCCTCCCGCAAGCAGGGCTCCGAGCATTCCCGCGAAAATAAGCAGCATCCCTCTCACACTTTTCATGCGCTCCACCGAAAACAGCCGGATCAGCGCTGCAAAAAACAACATCGCAAAAGAGTGCATTCCGATATAGTGTATCCCCGGATTATACCAGTAATAGGCCGACGGCGTCGTATAGACCAGTTCCATCACCAGAATCACCGTCACTGCCCGCAGACATAGGGACGTCCAAAAATCCACATGCAGTACCCTCTTTGTCAGCGTTCCGGTAAACACAAACACGGATGCCGCCAGCAGCAGGATCAAAAAGATACTGCCGACACAATAATACTCTTCTCCCCACAGAAGCGGCACGAGAGCCATAAAAAAAATGGAAGAAAAAGTTCCCTGCCATGCGTACCACTGTACTTTCGCGCAATCCCACGCCCCTTTAAGGGCCAAGGCGATCCCCGGTTCCCCCGACATCATCCTTTTCGCAAATCCGCCGTAATTAAAATCGTCGTACCACGGAACCGCATAAAGCGCCAGACGCAAAAGCGGCGCCAGTAAAAGGAGCAGGGCAACCACAGCCCCAACCCCCAATAACGTAAGAGAAGGACTCCACGATAATATTCTGTTCAGAGTATTCTTTTTATCTTCCATCCGTATCTTCCCATTCATGACACGCAGACTGCCGCCTTAACCATTTTATCTCCTATCACAGCACGTCCGCAAAATGTACCTTCAGCCGTTTAAAGATCAACGCTCCGATCCCGAAGACCACCACCGTAAAGATCCAGAAATACATGGTGGAATAAAAATCCTCAAAAAACCATTCCTGCTCGCAGATCGCGCTGCGGTATCCGTTTACTATATATACCAGTGGATTTATTTTTATGACTGTAGTCCAGACGGGAGGCTTGCCATCAAGTATGGCGATATTCCACAGAATCGGCGTCGCCCACATTCCCACCTGCAGGGCAATGGCGATGATCTGTGTGAGATCCCTGAAAAACACAACGATGGCGCAGGTCGTATAGGACATCCCCAACACCAGAATAAACATACAGAAACTGTAATACAAAAGCTGGAACGTATAGACCGTCGGATAATATCCGTAGGCCGCCGCAACAACCAAAAGCACCAACACAAAGAACAGGTGGATAAAGGTAGCTGCAATAATTTTGATGATCGGCAGGATACTGATCTTAAACACCACTTTTTTCACCAGATAATTATATTCCAGAAGCGCGGTAGTTCCGTTCATGATGGCTTCGGAAAAGTAAAACCACGGGCACAGCCCCGCCGCCAAAAACAGTACATAAGGCATGCTTGCCCCGCTGGATAAAAACTGCGCCTTTGCGCCCATGAAATTCTCAAAAACAAACCAGTACATGACGACCGTGACGACCGGCTGCACAAGCGCCCAGATAATCCCCAGATAGGAACCCGCATAACGCTTTTTAAAATCATTTCTCGAAAACTTCCAAATCAGCTTTCTGTTGTCGTACAATTCCACCGGCAGCACCGTCAGTTTGTCATAAAATATCGTAAAGACGGCGCAGGAAACAATAATCAGACAGCAGGCAATGATCTTTTTGATCAATTCCTCCTGCTGATCGGCAAGCGGGTTATGATGCATCACAATAAGGAACGCCATAATCCCCGCCACTGCATAGAAAACGGCTATCCATACTTTCTTTGAAATTCTCTTTTGCTTCATTTACGGCAATCTCCTACAGGCCTATAGTCTCCCTAAAAGCAGACAGTCCTGCCCACTTTGTATCTTTTTCCGACAAGATCAATTCCATCCCCTCAGGAATCGGCCACTCAACACCGATCTCCGGATCAGCATAGAAAATGCCCCCCTCGTCGTCCCCGTGGTAAAAATCTGTGCATTTATAACAAAATTCCGCTGTCTCGGAGAGCACCAAAAAACCGTGTGCAAAATTTTTCGGAATAAAAAACTGTTTCTTATTCTCTGCTGTCAAAAGCTCTCCGTGCCATTTCCCAAAGGTTGCAGAACCTTTCCGCAGATCCACCGCAACATCAAAAACCTCACCGCTTATCACCCGCACCAGTTTATCCTGCGGAAAATTTTTCTGAAAGTGCAGTCCCCGCAGCACACCCTTTCTCGAGGACGACTGGTTATCCTGTACAAAGACCTGATCGATCCCCGCCTCCTTGAAGTCGTTGTAGTTGTAGGTTTCCATAAAGTATCCCCTGCTGTCCCCGAAAACAGTCGGCGTGATGATCCTCAACCCCTCGATCTCACATGTTTCTACTTTGATTTTACCCATTTTTCATGCCCCTTATTTCATTTTGTCTATTTTATTTCCTGACTTCCTGCAAATATCTTCTCTTACAGACAATGGCATCAGTATGCCAGATAGCTGATATCCAGATCCACCCTGCCCTCGATACCGTCCACATTTCCCGAGGATGTATACTGCCAAAAGTGGTAATTTCCGCCATAGATAGGCTTCTCCCTGTACTCGGCCAGCCAGATCAGATGGTCGCTTAACGCATCCATTCTGAGTTTTGTCCTAAACCAAGTCCTGTTGCCGTAGATTCCGCTAGCATATCCCGCATCCTCCACAGTTTCACAGAATGCCTGACAGACCTTTGTTCTCGTCTCCATATCCAGACCGTCTGCCCGCCCGTTTCCGCCGGCGCCTTCACTGTCTATAAAGATCGGATAAGTAATTTTATAATCCCTGCAGAGAGCCAAAGCCATGCTGGCCTCCTCCACAGCCTCCACCTCATTGGTCGCCTGCGTAAAGAAATATACGCCGACCTTAAGTCCGGCGGCCAGAGCGCCCTGTATATTCTGCGTGAAGTAAGGATCTACCACCAGCGTTCCTGTGGAGGAGCCCCTGTAGCCGCAGCGGATAATGGCAAATTCAATGCCTGCATTCTGCACTCTGTCCCAATCTATCTCTCCATTCCACTTAGAAACATCGATGCCCATCTGAGCCTCGTCTCCGGTATCCCTGACGTCCACGATCTCCGTGTCATCAGCATCCTCCTCCGCGCCCTTTTCCTCTGTATCCTCCTCAGATGCCCGAATATCAGCCTCTGTTTTCATTAAAAGAGTGATATCCGGAATCGCCGCATACGCCACTTTGTCCCGAACTGACACAACTGTCGGTTTTGGCAGTTCAAATTCTTCAGCCTCAGTCAGCGTCACCTCATATTCTCCGGCGCTCAGACCGCTGATATAAATGACGCCGTCCTTATCCTGATCGATATAATTTCCCTGTTCCTTCAGATTCAGCACAAAAGGAATACCGGTAACTATATTTCCCATACCGTCCAGTATCTGTATCCTCAAGTCTTTTTCCACAGAAGTGGTAACAAGAGAAAGGCTCTTTTCGTCCGGCGCCAACATCTTTTTCTCATAACTGCTAAGCTCCTTGTCGAAAAAAGTCCCATCGCGCAAAAACGCCCGCAGGTCATCACCGATCTGCAAAGCCGGATCAGAACCTGCAAAGCCCTCCTTTGCATAACTGCCCGCATCCTCTCCGGCGCTCTCCTCTTCCGTCTCTTTCACCAGTAAATCTATCTCGGAGGGTGTCGCGTTTTCTGTATCCTCCTTCTCCGGAAGATACCGCTTCAGTATGGAAGCATTTCCAAACAACGTTACAAATACCACCAGCAATATCGCACCGACACTGATGAGTATGGCGCGTCTTTTTATCTTAGAGTCCATTCGCAACCTCTGTCAGATATTTTCCGTAATCTGTTTTTAAAAGCGGTTCCGCCAGCGCAAGGAGCTGTTCTTTGGTAATAAATCCCCTCTTGTAAGCAATCTCCTCGATACAGGAGATGTAAAGTCCCTGCCTTTTCTGGAAAGCCGCCACAAAGTCCGCAGCATCCAACAGCGAATCATGATTTCCCGTATCCAACCATGCAAAGCCACGGCCCATCTTTTCTACGTTCAGATCTCCCCGCTCCAGATAAGCGTTGTTGACGCTCGTGATTTCGATCTCTCCCCTCTTTGAGGGCTTCACGTTCTTCGCGATCTCCACCACATCGTTGTCATAAAAGTACAGTCCCGGCACTGCGTAATTGCTCTTAGGTTTCTGGGGTTTCTCCTCGATGGAAAGAGCCAGACCGTTCTCATCAAACTCCACCACGCCGTACTCTCTCGGATCCCTCACATAGTAGCCGAAAATCGTAGCTCCCTTTTCCTTGGCCGCCACCTGCTGCAGCAATTTGGAAAAGCTCTGGCCGTAAAAAATATTGTCTCCCAGCACAAGAGCCACATGATCTTTTCCGATAAACTCCTCACCGATCAAAAAAGCATCCGCAAGGCCTCTCGGATATTCCTGCACCGCATAGGAAAACTGCAGTCCGAGCTGTTCTCCCGTCCCAAACAGCTCTTCAAATACCGGCAGATCTCTCGGCGTGGAGATGATCAGTATCTCCCTGATGCCCGCTAACATCAGCGTCGACAACGGATAATAGATCATCGGTTTGTCATAAACCGGCATGATCTGTTTTGAGATAGCTTTGGTCAGTGGGTAGAGTCTTGTCCCCGAGCCGCCTGCGAGTATAATTCCTTTCATGAACCGCCTCCTAAATCTGATACATCTTCTTATAATATTCCTGATAGCTGCCGCTTGTCACATTTTTCATCCATTCCTCGTGCTCAAAAAACCACGCGATCGTCTTGCGGATCCCCTCCGCAAACATAGTCTCGGGCTCCCAGCCGATCTCCGCCTTGATCTTGTCCGGCGCGATAGCATAGCGTCTGTCATGGCCCTTCCTGTCCTCCACATAAGTGATCAGGTCTTTGCTCACAAGAGCTCTTCTCGGATCGTCCTCCTTCAGCATCTCCTGCAGCGTCTCTATAATGATCTCCACGATCTCGATATTCTGCTTCTCGTTGTGACCGCCGATATTGTAAGTCTCAAACAGCCGCCCCTTTTCCTGCACCATATCGATCGCTTTCGCATGGTCCTCCACATAAAGCCAGTCCCGGACATTTTTGCCGTCCCCGTACACCGGCAGCTTTTTCCCCTGCAGCGCGTTGTTTATAATCAAAGGTATCAGCTTTTCCGGAAACTGATAAGGGCCGTAATTGTTGGAACAGTTTGTAATGTTGGCAGGGAACTTATAGGTATCCATATAAGCCCTCACCAGCATATCCGAACTGGCCTTGCTGGCAGAATAAGGACTGTGCGGCGCATAGGGCGTCGTCTCATAAAAATATTCCCCGTCATTTTCCAGCGAACCGTATACTTCGTCCGTTGATACATGCAAAAATTTCTTGCCTTCCTTAAAACTGCCGTCGGCATTCTCCCATGCCGCTTTTGCACAGTTTAACATCACAGCCGTTCCCAGCACATTTGTCTTTACAAATACTTCCGGCTCCTTGATGCTCCGGTCCACATGGCTCTCCGCCGCAAAATGAACCACTCTGTCGATATCATTCTCCGCAAAGATCTTCCCGATCGCTTCCTTGTCGCAGATATCCGCCTTTATGAAAGTATAATTGTCCAGATCCTCCACCTCCCGCAGATTCTCCAGATTCCCTGCATAAGTCAACGCGTCCACATTGACGATACGGATCTCATTGCCGTACTTTTTTAACATATAATGAATATAATTGGAACCGATGAAACCGGCGCCTCCTGTCACTAAATATGTTCTCATCATCTTCTCCTTCCGCTCTTAGTAACCCAGATAACTCAGGTTCAGGTCTACATTTCCGGCAATTCCCGGCACCGAACCCTTTGAACTGTACTGCCACAGATTATATCTGCCATTGTAAGTAGGCGCCGCCGCATACTGTGCAAGCCATATCTTATAAGAGCCAAGGGCCCCCACATCCATCTTTTCGTTCAGCCACGTCTTATTGGCGTATATGCCCGCCGTATAGCCGGAATCCTGTATCGTCGCACAGAAAGCTTTGCAGACTGCTGTGCGCGTAGCCTTGTCGATGCCGTCGGCCCGGCCGCCGCTGCTCTCCACATCCAAAAAGATCGGATAGGATATGGCGTATTTTTTCACCAGATCAAGCACCATGGAGGCCTCTTCCACCGCCTCTTTCTCATTCACGGCCTGCGTGAAGAAATATACGCCCACTTTAAGCCCGGCCGCATTGGCTCCGGCAATATTTGCCGCAAACTTCGGATCCGTGATCAGCGCGCCCGTCGTAGATCCCCGGTACCCACAGCGAATGATCGCATAAGATGCTCCGGAAGATTTCACGCTGTTCCAGTCAATGTTGCCGTTCCACTTCGAAACGTCGATGCCGAACATACCGGAACTCGTCACCAGAGATCCGTCGCTTGCAAAAGTGTATTTTGCCCCCTGTATGACCTGCTCACCCGTCACAAACTTATGATTGTCCAGATAGTAGTAAGTTTTGCCGCCTATATTCTGCCAGCCCGTATACAGCGTTTCCGTTGTCGCTATAAAAAACTTGGAAATATTCTTGTCGTAGTAATCCGCATATTTCGCTTCCCGGTACTTTCCGTCCCCCGATTGAACAAAAACCTGTCTGCCGTCTTTATCCTTCAACAGGGATGTCGTATCGGACTCGTAACTGTTTATGACTTTTACGGACGCTTTTATCTCTCTGCCGTTATTGCAGGTGATCGTGATCTCCGTCTCACCTTTTGCCACACCGGTAACCGTCACCGTTTTATCTTTGTAAGCTACCGTGGCAATCTTAGTATTGTGGGACACCACCTTACTGATCGCCGCACTTCCCGGCACAGTCGTGACCTTGATGTCAGCGGTCTTTTTCACTGCCACCTGTACGGAAGTCTTATCGAGACTCACGCCGGTGTCCACCACTGTCACTGTACAGGTCTGGGTCTGATCCCCCGCCGTCGCCGTCAGCGTCATCTTGCCGGCCTTCTTTCCCTTAACGGTGACGCTCTTTCCATCCACAGACTGTGATACATCCGCAAATTCCGCACCGGCCACCGCCCATGTGACGGATGCCTGATTGCTCTCCGCCTTTATGGTTCCGCTCTCCCCAACCGCCAGAGACAATGCCGTTTTATCCAGTTTCAAGGTTGCCGCCACCGGCGCTTCCTCCACCGTCACGTTACAGGATGCCGTCACCGTCTCTTTTGATTCGTTATTCGTACCCGTGACAGTGATCTTGGCCGTTCCTTTCGCCTTGCCCGTCACTTTGCCGTTATTATCTACCGCCGCAATCTCCGGCTTATCGGAAGACCATGTGACCGTGTCCACGTTTTCCTTTTTATCAATCTCCAGCCCTGCGGTCTCCCCCACCTTTACCTTCATATCTTTGAGTTTCAGTGAAAGTACGGGTTTCGGTGTTTCCGGTTTTTCTGGTTCTTCCGGTTTTTCGCTGTTATCGCCTTCTCCGTTGTTATCCCCGCCATTGTTGTCTGTATTATCAGGGGGATTATTACCGCTGCCATCACCGCCGGCAGAATCGCCTGTCCCGGGTGCGGTCATCAGATAATAATCCGCCGCCCTGACGGACGCCGTCACCGTCGCAGGGTCTTTGATCGTATTCTTCCCGACTTCTTTATAGGAAGCCGTACCTTCCGTCTTGGTTGACTTGAAAAAGGGCACCGTATCCGTCAACTTGGATTCTTCCACCACCTGAGCAGCGGCAGTATCTTCCACAGCGGCGTTGACTTCCGCCTCGGTCTTGATCTCCTCTTTCACATCGACCTTCTTATATGCGATATCCGCCTTTACGTCCACACTGCGGTTCTCCGTGGAAAATTTGTAATCATCATATCCGGACAACGACAGCATCTTCACCTGATAGCCGCCTGCCTCAATGCCTTCCTTATAGATAATGCCGTCCTTATCATCGTCTTTCCAGACTTCGGTCTTCTTCGAAGGCGTTGTGACCTCAACCTCAAAGGGCACGTTCGCCACCAGTTTATCCGTCTTCTGATTGACAAATTTAATTTTCAGATCCTTTACAATAGAGGTGGTCTTCAGGGTCACGTCAATCCCCTTTGCCTGATCCGGCTCCTCCGTCGTGACCGGAGTTTCCTCCGCCACCTCCTCTATCACCGCTTCCTTCGCCAGCTGCGCGTCCGCCACTGCCAGCAGACCGCTCTCTCCAATAATGTCTACTCCGGCTAACGACGTTCCCACTTCCGCAAAAGCAGCCACCATCTTATCTTCTTGTTTACCCATCATAAAGACCGCACCGGTCAGCACCGCAAAGAGCAGCACAGCAACACCTGTAAATGCGATCATTTTGTCCACCAGCGGAAGATTTCTAAAAGCGAGAAATGCACCGGCTACTCCCCGTTTCTTCCGGTAAGCCACGAAATCGTCTTCGTCATCATCCTCGTCATCGTACTCGTATTCCCCGTCGTCCACATAATAGAGGTCTTCCTCTTCGTCGTCCTCTTCGTCTTCGTCTTCCTCTTCGTCGTCCTCTTCGTCTTCGTCTTCCTCTTCTTCCTCGTAATAATCTACGTCGTCGCCGTAATACTCCTCCTCGTAATACTCCTGTTCTTCCCCGTATTCCGAAATCTCTTCATCCTCGTAGTACTCTTCGTCTTCGTACTCCGGTTCATCATCCTCATAATACTCTTCATCTTCGTATTCCGAGTCTTCGTCCTCGTAATATTCGTCTTCGTAGTATTCTTCATCCTCATCGTATTCGTCTTCGTAATCTTCTATATCGGCAAAACGCCTTCTTCTCTCAGAAAGCTCCCTATTTCCACCTCTTTTTGTTTTTTTTCCTCTTCCGAATACACTCATACTATCAGATAACCTCTCCGTTCTCTTTTTACGCAATATCTGCTATATTATAGCACTTTTTTTCCTCTAATACAAGGATTCCCCAAAACTTCTAAAAGTTTGTGCCTCTACCGTTTTTCACGCTTCTCATCATCCGTCCCGCTCCATAATCCTAAAACCGTCTGACGCCTCAAGACAGTTCTCCAACCCCTCTGTGGCATACAGTTCCCCCGTTTTTGTGATCAGTACCAATTCAAAATTTTCTCCGTAATTCCTCCAGTAGGCAAGAGCGTCCTCAAGCCCCATAATATACAGCGCCGTTGACAGCGCATCCGCCAGCATTCCGTCCTCTGAGACCACAGTGACAGAAGCAAGATCCCCCTCAACCGGGCGCCCTGTTCCCGGATCCAAAATATGAATATAAATATTGCCATTCTCCTCAAAGTAACGTTCATAACCGCCGGATGTGACCACCGCACGGTTTTCCACCTCCACAACAGCAACAATATCCGCACTGTTCCCCTCCGGTTCCCTGATCCCTATCCGAAATCCGGATCCGTCCGGTTTTCGGTTCAGCACCTGAATATTCCCGCCCAGAGACACCATCCCGCTGCAGACACCATGCTGCTCGTAAATCTCCATGATGCGTGCCGAGGCATATCCTTTGGCTATTCCGCCCAGATCCACGCGCTGCCCCGCTCCGAGCCGCACCTGTGATCCTGTCACTTCGATCTGCGAAGCGTCCACAAGCGGCAGCACATCCTCCAGTTCCTCCTCCGAGGGCACATGATACTCCCCTGTGGGAAATCCCCAAAGTTCCATTAACGGATATACGCTGACATCGAAAAGCCCTCCTGTTGTTTCGCAAACTGCAAGGGCACGCTCAAAAAGAACAACCGTATCCTCCGATACACTGCTTACTCCCGCTACATTGAGCCTCGATATCTCACTGTCCGGATCTCCGGTCGAGAGCAGGCTGTCCAGACGTTTCACTTCCTCTATCGCCGCATCCACGGCCTCCTCGCAGTTTTTGCCGTAGGCCGTGAAACTCATAACAGTATCCATTGCAAAAATCTGCCGGGTGCAGGAACTGTTTTTTGATCCCCCGGTGGACTGCCAGATGCAGCCCGCCAGCAGACCTAAAAGCGCCACACCCAGCAGACCTGAAATCATTCGTCTTCTCATATTTTACAGCTTTGTAATAATCTTTGCGGGACATTTCTCCGCACATTTCTCGCAACCGACACACTTGTCATAATCAATGTGTGCCAAATTGCCTTCCACCGTGACCGCGCCTTCCTCACACTGCTTCACACAGAGCGTACAGCCGATACAGCCCGCCGTACAGGCCTTCCGAACTTCCGGCCCTCTGGCATGGCTTGAACAGCGCACCGCCACTTTCTTGTCTTTGGGGATCAGCTCGATCAGATTTTTCGGGCAGGCCGCCATACAGCGGCCGCATCCGGTACACTTGTCGGCATCCACAATGGCCACGCCGTTTTCCACGCGGATCGCGCCAAAAGCGCAGGCCTCCGCGCAGGAACCAAATCCTAGACAACCGTAGTCGCATTCCCAGACAGATATCCCCGCAAGCACCGCCGCCCGACAGTCATGTATTCCCACATAATTGCACTTTTCCTTTGTCTTCTCGCAGTCTCCGGCACAGCGGACAAAAGCAGCTTTCTTTACTCCGGCCACCGCATCCACGCCCATGATCCTGCCGATCTCTTTCGACGCTTTTTCATCACAGATGGGGCACACCGTCACTTCCGCCTCTCCGTTTACGATAGCGGCAGCCGCCGCATCACACCCCGCCTGACCACAGGCGCCGCAGTTATTTCCCGGCAGACAGGCTCTCACCTGTTCCACCCGCTCATCCACTTTCACCGCAAACTTTTTGCCCGCAGCCACCAGAGAAACTCCGATCAAAAGACCGATCACCCCTACCACGAGCGTCGCTATTATCATTCCCTGCATCTTTTCTCCTCCTTTAAGACAGCCCGCCAAAGCCCATGAAAGCGATCGCCATCAGTGCTGCGCACAACAGCACGATAGGCGCTCCCCGCAGAGGTGCCGGAATCACTTTCTCATCGATCCTCTCCCTGATGCCCGCAAGCAGGACAATGGCTAACGTAAAGCCCGCCGCCGTACCGAATCCCGCCAGCACGCTCTCCAAAAAATTGTAGCCGTTCTGCACGTTCGTCAGGGCAACTCCCAGCACCGCACAGTTGGTTGTGATCAGGGGCAGGTAGATTCCCAACGCCTGATAGACTGCCGGGGACATCTTCTTCAAAAACATCTCCACAAGCTGCACAAGCGCCGCAATCACCAGAATAAACACAATGGTCCGCAGATAGGTCAGATCTAACGGAAGCAAAACAAAATTATACAAAAGGCTTGCCACCGCAGAGGAAATGGTGATGACAAAGATCACCGCGCCCCCCAAACTGGCAGAAGTTTTCAGTTGTCTGGAGACACCGAGAAAAGAACAGATTCCCAGAAACTGACTCAGCACTACATTGTTGACAAGCGCCGTTGTAATTACGATCATAATCAAAGATGTCATTTTCTACTTCTCTCCTTCCTTCGTGTCACAGTTTTTTGCACAGGCCGCACAGCAGCCGTCGCACCCCTCCACCACCTTGTTTGCACGGGTGGTAATATTTACCGCATTCATGATCATGATGACAATGGCAAGCACCAGAAAAGCTCCCGGCGCTTTTACAAACATCGCGATAGGCTCAAAGAAGTCCGGTGTCACGTTGATACCGAAGGCAGTCCCGGCTCCCAGAAATTCCCGCAGCAATCCGACCACCGTCAGGGCTATCGTAAAGCCAACCCCCATGCCGATGCCGTCCATCGCCGAGAGCAGCGGCGCATTTTTGGAGGCATAGGCCTCCGCCCTGCCCAAAATAATACAGTTTACCACGATCAGCGGAATGTAGATCCCGAGGGCGCTGTAGAGCGCCGGAACATAGGCCTGTGTCAAAAGTTCCACCACCGTGACCAAAGAAGCCACGATCACGATATAAGCCGGCAGCCTCACCTCGTCCGGGATCACCTTTCTGAGAAGGGAGATCACCAGATTGGATACCACCAACACTACAAGGGTGGAAACGCCCATGCCAAAACCATTGGTCGCCGAAGTCGTGACCGCCAGCATAGGACACATGCCAAGCATCAGTACCAACGCCGGATTTTCTTTTAAAATACCATTCGTAATACGCTCCATACATGGTTTCATCACTATTTCCTCCCCTTATCTGATATATTCCGCATAAAAATCTAACGCCGCATTCACCGCGTTCACCACCGCGCCGGAAGAAACCGAGGCGCCGGATACCGTATCGATCTCATTCTCTGCCGTCGAACCTCCCGCCTTATTCAGGATAAACTTCTCCGTGTTCACTCCGGCGAACTGCCCTTTAAACGGCTCCTCACCGCAGAGCATTCCCATTCCGGCCGTCTCGTTCAACTCCGTAAAGGAAATGCCGTTTATCGTGCCCTCCACCGAAAGTCCCACCGACAAAGTGATATGGTTGCCGCCGAAACCGTCCGCACTTGTAACGCTCAGAACATAGCCTGCTTCCGCGCCGCTTTCGTCCACTCCTACCACGGCCTCATTGATATATGCTTTCCCGAATTCCGTACCATAGATTTCGCCGCCCAAAGCCTCGATAGCAGCCTTCAGATCTTCATCATAGGAAAATGACGCCGCTCCCGGACAAACTTCGCGATAGGATGCCGCACTCGCCGCCATCTGCTGTTCCTCGATCCGTTCCTTTGTCATGCCGAAAACGCCGCTGAGGGCCGCACCTGCGATCAATGTGATAGCGCAGAGAATCAGGGCAGACTTCGGAATCCCTTTCTTCCCTTCCCTCTGCTTTCTGAAACCGTAAGGCACCGGAACCGAAATCTCGTCGATCAGCGGCACCGCCAGATTGGCAATGATGATCGCATAACTCACGGAGTCCGGCGTACTGCCGAATATCCGGAAAACGCCGCACAAAATACCGGTCAGCAAACCAAACAGAATCTGCCCCAAGGAGGTCACCGGGCTCGTCACCGGATCCGTCGCCATAAACACAGCCCCCATCACCACGCCGCCGGTGGCAAGATGAAGCCAGATATACATCGGATCGAAACCCTGTCCGCCGAACAGGCCGATAAAGACAGAAAACGACACGAGCACCGTCACCGGGATCTCAAACGTGATCGCGCCGATCACCCACAGATACAAACCGCCCAGACACAGCGCGACTATAGAACTGCCGATCACGCCGCCGCCAAAGCCCAAAAACGCATCCATCACATCCACAGGCTGCCCTGCCGCCAACACCTCGAGAGGTGTGGAGGAGCTGATGCCATCCACGGAATAATCCGCCATAACGCCGCTGAAAGAAAGCAGCAAAAAGCATCTTCCCGCCAGCGCAGGATTCATAAAATTATGCCCCAGGCCGCCAAAGAAGCACTTCACAAACAGGATCGCAAAAAGGCTTCCCGCGAAGGGCACATAGACCGGAACTCCCGCCGGAAGACACAGCGCAAGCAAAAGCCCCGTCACCACCGCGCTCCCATCCTTTACCGTATTATTTTTCTTTGTAATAAAATCAAAAATAAATTCTGTCAAAACCGCAGACAAAACAGATACCGCGATCACAAGAAAAGCCCGGAACCCGTACCGGTAAACGCCGAAAACAGCCGCCGGCAACAACGCCAGAATCACATTGTACATGACGCCCGAGGTGTTCAGCCTGTTTCTGGCGTGCGGGCTGGAAGAAACATTGTATAATCTGCTCATTTTCCTATCCCCCTACTTTTTCTTTGCTGCCATGATCTCAGCCTTCGCCTGCTTAAAAAGCTGCATCAAAGGCCGCTTTGCCGGACAGATATATGTACAGGAGCCGCAGGCGATACATTCCAGACCGTACAGCTTCTTTTCATAGCGCTCGTAGTTTTTGCGTTCCGCTGCCACAGCCATCATCTGAGGTGTCAGCCCCAGAGGGCACACCTGATTGCAGCGTCCGCAGCGCAGACAGGCGGTCTGCTGCTTTTCGGCCACAGCCACCGGATCTTCGCATAAAACCGTCAGCGCGTTATTGTTCTTACAGATAGGCACGTCCAAACCAGCCATAGCGATTCCCATCATGGGGCCTCCGCAGATAAGCTTCTGCACTTCTTTCCCCTCCGCAAATCCGCCGGCGGCCTCCAGTACCTCCGCGAAACCGGTACCGATCTTCACCATAAGATTGCAGGGATTTTTCACCCCGTCTCCGGATACCGTAAAGCCGCGTTCCATCAACGGCTCCGATTTGCACACGGCGCGGTAGATAGCCTGAATCGTAGCCACATTGTCCACCACGCATCCCACGTCCGCCGGAAGCATGCCGAGTTTCAAATGTTTTCCCGCCACCACGCTGATGATGGAGCGCTCGCCGCCCTGCGGGTATTTGGTATGTACCGCCTGTACGCGCACTTTCCCTTGTCCGGCACAGGCTTTCTCCATAGCCGCAATGGCCTCAGGCTTGTTCTCCTCTATGACGATGACGCCCTCCGCGTTAGGAAACAACTGCAGCATGATCTTCAACCCCGCCACGATCTCCTCCGGAGCCGTACGCATCAACTGGTCATCACAGGTGATATAGGGTTCGCATTCCGCACCATTGGCGATCACATACCGAATCTCCTCTGGATTTTTCGGCATAAGCTTCACATGGGTAGGGAATCCCGCCCCGCCCAGACCGATGATCCCGGCAGCCTTGACAAACTCCACAATCTCCTGATTGCTCAGGGAGGAAGCCTCCCGCTGTGTACCGACGCCTTCCGCCAGCGTATAATTTCCATCGTTTTCCACCACGATACAGGGCGAGAGCGTTCCGGCCACCGTTGTGCGGCTCTCCACTGCTTTCACCTTGCCAGAGCAGGAACTGACGACGTGCGCAGACACAAAACCGTCCGCCTCCGCAATGATCTGGCCCGCCAACACCGTATCGCCCTTTTGCACCACCGGCTTTGCCGGCTTGCCGATATGTTGGTTTAACGCAAAGATCAAATCCCCCTTTGGGAGATATGTCTGAAAGGGAATATCTCTGGCAAACTTCTTGCCGTCTGCCGGATGGACACCCCCATGAAATGTTTTCCTAAGCATAAGCAATCTTTCCTTCCGCGGTTCTTTTTTCAATATATTATAATCTTTTTGATTTTAGCATATTTATTAAGGAAAGTCTATTCTTCGTTATATTTGTCGATGAAAAAAAAGAAAAACTATTGACTTTTCTGGCAAATACTGCCAAAATTTAAGTGACGGATTACAATAATTTTTTTGAAAAAAGGGGAATTTTTCATGATGTACATGCATTATTGTAAGCGTTGCCAGAAGGTTCATATGTTAAATGGACATAAAATGTCCTGTCCGAGATGCGAAGCGTCTCTTGTGGAATTACAGATCTCATATCTGGATTACACAAATATGTCAAAGGAGGAACGGGCCGCTTTTACCGCGCGCCTGAGAGATCCGGAACGGCTTGCAAAGCTTTCCACCACTTACCGTATGTATAAGTACAGTAAATGGTACAAAGAACTGCAGGATCAGACGTCCTGCCATATCTATCCGTTTGACAATAAAAGAACCCTCCTCGGCCTCGCTGCAACCAACTGAAACGCAGACTGTAACAGATCTGCCTCGTTTACTTAAAAACTGAATATGGACGAAACGCCGGTACAGCGGAAAAGCTGTACCGGCATTTTATTTTGGATTCCCGATATTTTTTCTTGCATATCCACCGAAAAAGGAGTTTAATATAGTAATAATATTCATAAAAAGGAGGATGCATTATGAGTAAGACTGCTATACCGGAAAACTATCACTCCGCTTTAAACCTTCACGATACACAGATAGCGATCAAACTGGTCAAGGACTGTTTTCAAAACCTTTTAACCGAAAGGCTCCACTTGCAGAGGGTGTCCGCACCTTTGTTTGTCACACCGGAATCCGGTTTGAACGATAATCTAAACGGCATTGAACGCCCTGTCTCTTTCACAATGAAAGAGCAGGATGAACGGAAAGCCGAAGTCGTACAGTCTCTCGCCAAATGGAAGCGATACGCGTTAAAAAAATACGGATTCCATTACGGCGAAGGACTTTATACCGATATGAACGCCATCCGCAGGGACGAGGAGACCGACAATATCCACTCCATCTTTGTGGATCAGTGGGACTGGGAGCGGATCATCGATAAAGACGAGCGCAGTCTGGATACCTTGAAGAGCGTGGTGCGGGACGTCTACCGTGTGCTCTGCAAGACAGAAAAATACATGGCGATCCAGTATGACTACATAACGGAGATCCTGCCAAAAGATATCTTTTTTATCACAACACAGGAACTGGAAGACATGTATCCCGACGCCACTCCCAAACAGCGCGAGTACAATATCACAAAAGAAAAGGGCGCCGTCTGCCTGATGCAGATCGGGGATAAGTTGGCTTCCGGAGAACGTCACGACGGCAGAGCTCCCGACTACGACGACTGGGCTCTAAACGCTGATATCATCGTCTACTACCCTGTTCTGGATATCGCTTTGGAATTGTCCTCTATGGGGATCCGTGTAGATGAGGATTCTCTGACGAAACAGCTAAAAAAAGCGGGCTGTGAAGACCGCGCCGAACTCCCCTTCCAGAAGGCCATTCTGGAAAAAGCCCTTCCTTATACGATCGGCGGCGGTATCGGCCAGTCCAGAATCTGCATGTTCTTCCTGCGGAAAGCCCATATCGGAGAAGTCCAAAGTTCCATCTGGCCGGAGGAGACCGTGAAGATGATGGAAGAATATGACATAAAACTGCTGTAAAATAAGGGGCAGCCGCACTAAGTGCGGCTGCCCCCGGAAGTGTTGTCTTCAAAAGTTATTGACATTGTTGACTTTCCACATTCAAGTTGCCTAAAGACTTTTTCCCGATTTCCTCTTCTACAATCACTAAATGTTCTTCATCTATATACCATTCTATATCCCTATCGTCTCCGTTAAGGTCTTCTAATAGCGTTGAAACTTTATTTTCATACTCCTGACTTACTTTATACTGCCTCGATACTCCGTCACATTTGGTTATATTCTCAAACGTATCTTCTATCTTCCGTCAACAATTCATTTAGCAGATCGTAGTCAGCAACTACATTATTACTCACGGAACATGCGCTGAACACTATAGACAGCAGTTGGAGATAGTAAACTGTCTCTGATGCCTCTTTTCCAACAGCATGAGACAACGCCTCTGTATCCACATTCTCATATTGTACGTTTTATCAAAGCGGAATCTCCTGCATACACATTGTATAATCTTTTCCGTTTACACTTAACACATAGACTGTCTCATCCGAACACATAAAATAAACCCTTATCTGGAAAGAAGTTGAATCCGGTATCTCTATTTCACAGCGGTATTCCCCTTCCATCGTGTACATTCTTACCTTTGCATTCTGCACAGTATCCACAGCAAAACCCCCGCTCATTGTCCAGGGACTCCAATAAATCAGATAGTAATCCTCTACATAATAAAAACCGTCAACATATCCCAAAACACCTTTTTCACAAGTTTCACAGAGAATATCCTTAAAACTTCCGTCAAAAAAGAGTTCCCAGGAACGATTCCAGGGCGTCAATGTATGTCCGATATCTTCCGTACACATCATGAATTTATCATGATGCAGTTGAAACGTATGTATTTGATTTCTTCCCAAATTCCATATCTCTACATCTGATGTATCAATCTCTGTAAACTGCCTGTCCTGAATCATTCCCAAATAATGCTCATGAGCATCGATATCCCAATAATAAATGCCGATCTCCTCTTTGTCGTTTACTGACAACTCCTGAATTCTTTCAACCCGTCTGTCAAAAGTAACGGCCTCTTCTTTTTTACTGTCCAAATCCCGTGTCATGATTTCATTTAAGATATCCTCATCTGTATTCTGGGTTCTGACACTATAAAAAACTTTTCCGTTTTTTGCATCCCAACTCCAGATCTCCTGATTTTCCTCTACCCTAAGTTCCTCCACATCCCCTTTTTTTAAATCATATATCCACAGCACTTGTCTCGATTCATCTCCCGACACCATATAGTGCGTTGTTCCCACAGTTTTTCCGTCCCATGTGGGAGACAATTCCACCAGATCAAGCAGAACAATCTCTTCTCCCTCCTCTGCTAAAACCATTCTGACATTTCCCGCCACCGGCTCCCCATAAACTTTTCCTTCATGTCTCTCCCACACATCCAGATACAGTTTATCCTCATAAAAGTAAATATTTTCGGACAAATTTCTTATCGGGACAGCAAATATATCCTGCAAAAAGGAAGTATACACTTTTTGACTGACGCTCTCCACCGACTCTTCCTCCGCCAACTCTTCCATCGGCTCTTCTGCCTCTGACTGCACATCCGAAACAGCCTCTTCCTTGCTGTCACTATAACTGCAACCGACAATTTGCGTACACAGCAAAAGCATAATACACAAACTCAGATACCTCTTATACATGTACAATCTCCTTTCACATTTAATTTTCATAGGCGTTTGTGAAACGCCAGAACCCGCATAAATACGGGATTCTTTTTGTCACAA